>Ga0126342_10016962_pt1 | contig 12636 bp, 10 predicted proteins | sample Cyp1metagenome_FD_92528 | JGI IMG/M metagenome (GOLD analysis project Ga0126342, IMG submission 92528) | Coral microbial communities from Lord Howe Island, Old Settlement Bay, Australia - Cyphastrea 1 metagenome | ecosystem: Host-associated > Invertebrates > Cnidaria > Coral ...
ATAGTATATTTTATTATGTATATTAATTATATATTATGTATTATATATATTCTATAGTATATTTTATTATGTATATTGATTATATATTATATATTATATATATTCTATATATTAGATTATATATAATATATAATATAATATACTATATATAATATATACTATACTATATCTAATGTATCATATATACAGTAATTAATATATATATATATATGTAATATATTATATATACTATAATATATATTATAAATTATATATTATCTAAGCTACTCCGAGGCATTCCGAGGCACTGGGGAAGAACACGTCATCGCTCCGCCGCGAGGCACGCCACAGCACCGTGTCTTCCTGGCGAGTGGCGGGTATCTTGGTATATTATATGTTAAGGGGATGGGGATGGATGGGGGTTACCCTGCAAAAAAAACAATGTTGGTGTTGTTCAATATATGAAATTAATTGAAATTAATATACGTATAAAAACGAACTCATCAAACCAAGGCTCGCCCAAAAGGAGCCAACTTCTCCGCAGCGAGTAACTGAAGATTTGGAAAACTCAACACTACCCCGGCCCAGACTGCCTCTCTACAATTCTCAGTTCACATGGGTCAAAATCGGACATCCTAGAATTGGATCACAAAATTAATCAGCATCTGAAGTTTAACACCGAAAGGTCTGAGCCATATACTCCAATCACCACTATTATCTCCAGTATGTCTGATGATAAACATGTCTGAGCGACGTTGCATGTACATGTCGAGTTGGTCTTTCCTGGTCGAGTTGGTCTCATCCCAATGAATCATGAACAATGCTCAGAAACCTGGGTGTCGTGGTGGACCTCTTCATTTAGGGCGCCACATGATTGATAGTTATATAATTCTATATTTGATAGTTATAATATGTTATAATATAATTCTATATTTTTATATACCCATCATCTGTTGTTTCTATATGTTTCTATTATCACCTATCAATGGCTTAAGCTCGGCCACAAAAGTCTCCATCCGGCAGCCCCCAACCTGCAGTCTCCACGTTCCTCAGCACATCGTCCGTGGACATGGTCCCCATCAAACCAATCGTGTTTACGCTCTGGTCATTTACTTCGTTGATTTTCCCATTAAAGATGGTGAGATATGGTGAGTTTCATTGATTCTCCGTAGCCTCCGTAGCTATGTGGCTGTTTATGGCTGTTTACCAGAGGGTAACCCCATGTTTTCCCCTATCAACCACAATCCCCATGAAACAGCTGCCATGGCTCTGCCACTCAGGAAGCCTTTCCAGCCCCCCATCAATCACCTCCCAAGTGATGCCAGAGAAGTCCCTGAAAAAGTGTGGGGTTCAATTGGGGGAAGCATGGGGGAAACCATTGTATTGTGATTCTTTTGATGTTTCTTGAAGGTCTTTTGGACTATTGTTTGTTTTGTTTAAAACAAGCTTTCACGGTTTTGATGGTCTTTGATGCTTGGAGTTTCAGCTTTTGAAGCAGAATGAAACAACATCTGATCGGAGGGCACGGAAGATATGGGAGCGCCTTGGAGATGATGTCTGAACGTTCACACCTGGACTGAGTTGGGGAACCATTCTCCACTTTAGAATACTTTAGATCGGGATAGGGTATGGGGGTCCAAAACTGCGGCCTTTTTGAGGGCTAAGCTGAACAACTTCTATGGTGCTGATTCTGTCGTGGTCCAAGTATCTCCGAGGATCAGTTTTACCCTCCAAGAATCTCCACAAAACAACTGATGTACTTCCACCCATCATCACTCATCCGTGGTTCTCTGGTTGGTGGTTGCAAGCCATCCTAGACACAGACATCATCTTCCCAAGTAGGAGTAGACCACCATGCAGGTTTCCCATATTCGAACAAGTGCAATCCACAGTGATGCTTCTGTGGAGCCTGCCTACTCCAGCTGCGAAAGAAGCACCTGTTCGCCCCCAACTCTTTTTGGGGGTGCCGGTGGGTGTCCCCTACTTGCCCTACTTGTTAAGATATACCCTTGGGTAAACAATAATGGCATTGGAAAATGCATGAACATCGCACTTAGGAGGGATTTCTCTTTGCCAGCTTAAATTACCAAAGAGTGCACTTATTCAGTGCGCCCTTTATCAAACAACTACATTAATACTGATACTCAACAAGTTTGACCATCTGTTTGCAGCATCGGTTGTAGATGTTCCCTATTCCAGAGTCCTTCAAGAACATAAAAATGTAGCAAGACACCAGAAACTGCTCTCCTCGAAATCACCAGTACCACCAGCTGAAAAAATTCAGCTGGTGCCATTATATACAAATATTATCAGATGGTGATCTTCATGTGCCACATTATATAATTATTCGGATAGTGCAGCTCTTTTTCAAAAGTAGGATTTCCAATTTCCGTACTCGTACCATCTCGTAGCCACATTCTTCACACATGCTTCGCCAATGTTCGCCATAGCACTTCATCGAAAAGGGTGGATCGCTGCACCATCGCTGGTGCCACCTGGTGAGTTGATAGGAATTCACCAGAAATCCCATCATTGGATTGGTGATTGGTGATTGGTTAGCCATGGGTCTTCATACCAACAGCCAAAAAAAGGGGGTTCCTGGAAATGTTCCCTTCAATACGGGGAACAATGGGGTTAAACAATGTTGAACAATTCCATGCCAACAAAACAACAGCACACATTTGAATACCATGCAAATGCAAGTTATGTAAGCCTCAACCGAATGGGTTTGAAGGCCCTTTACCAAGCTTCATTACCAGGTAACCGGCATGGGCTAAACCAAATCTGCATCACTAACACGTATTCTTACTCACCTTGTACCTATGACACCAGAAACTTAGAAGGTTTACCCAGTGTGCAAAATTCACAAGATTACGCGGTTACTAATGTAATGAAGCATAATATACAAAGCTTCTCAAAGAGTTTTTTCATCTTCGACATTGATCATTACCACGGCACATCACCACGCTGCCTGTGGTGATCTCGATCAGTCACTGCTGCTGCTTCCACAAGCACACGCTCCTTCAACTAATAGAATTCAATCGGGGAAGCATTCAAAGCGGCATGTGAATCATATGAAAATGATTGAACATGTATGAAACACATGTTTCGAAACTGCTTCAAAATGCAACCACCAAACTCTTCTGAAATTCAGGTTGCCTCTTTGCACAAATCACGTGGAGTTGGCGCACCCATTTCTTTTAACCACTAGAACTGCGACATGTGACATTCTGGTCCTCCAAAAAAGCCTGCGCCGCTGGACCAAAAACAAGAACATTTGAACAAAAATTAGGCACTGTTGGACGGGCAGTGAGATAGATATTATGTGTATATACATAATTATATATTATATATATTATGTGAATAGTCTATATATATATACTGTATTTGTGTGTGTGTGCACAATCGTTTTTATATATGCTTATAACTTATAACATACTGCACTGTAAGAATAGACGATAGGTAGATATCAAGATATAGATACATAAGTCCGACATGATGTAGGTGAATCAGGAGATATAAACAATAAACTATTATCATCATCAGCAGCAGCAGCTTCTTCTTCTTCATCATCTTCGTTATCCTCGTCATCTTCAATCTATGCAGCACATCATGCACACATCCTGCTCGGTGCTTCCTACAATGGCTGATCTCAGCTGGCCTGAAGAAACGCACTGAAAAGGATAAAGGCATTCCAACCTGACGACTTGCTGCTGGTAGCATCATCCTGGTTGAAAATGTTGAAACAAACCTAGCATCGTTGCCATCCACTGGAAAGTAGAGGGTAATCGTAGATGGTGGACAAAAATATAGTTCTTAGAAACCATCTTGAAAGAGCTCATGTAATTGAATTAAGAATTCTTAGTCAGGATCTGAATGGATTCATCAAATCCAGCAAATATCACGATTTAACATGTGTCAACATGATTTAACTCTATATTATATTTGCATTACTTTTATTAACATGTATCATGTGTATATTATGTGTATATAATATATATATATATTATAACCATACATATATATATAACATGATTGAACATCATTTGGCATTGCTCAACGTGATATAAGACTTGATGGAAGTTTTTTCTTCATTTCAGCTCCAGACCAAAGCCCGAAGTACTTCGATCATCGTGGTAGATCAAATAGCCTCAATGGGGCCTAATGACTTGGATGATCTGGGGGTACCCCCATGACTTAGGATATACCTCCATGGAAAACTAGGGTAATATCACTTTCCAATGTATTCCAATGGTTATTGGATGTCTTGGAGACAAGGCTAAGGTTGGTGCTGAGTCTTATGTAGTGACTACAGATGGGACACTTCAGATCACTCAAAATTTGGGACACTTCCCCACGGTTCCATGTTTGTCTTACAACACTTGCAAATAAACAAGTTGCTCAACATTGTGGAGACATCCATCGAAACTGAAACTGTACAAGTGCCAAATGATGGTTGAACATCATGGAACACAGCCAACAGGGTGACCGCTTACGCGCACGTCACTCCGCATGTGCCCATTGGGGGAAGAAACTCCCCGTGGGCATTCGTCGAGCCACGCGCTTCCTCGCAGTTGCTGGGGTTTTGACCTGAGATACGGTGACCTGATGTGGTCGACTTTCCGGTATCACTTTGGTTACCCTCTGGTAATTTAACATAGCTATTGAAATTGGTGATTTATAGTGGATTTTCCCATGAAAAATTGTGATTTTCCATACTAGTAGCTATGTTAGTTTACCAGAGGGTAAACATGGTTAAAATATCCCAAACAAAACAAACAAAAAGACAAAGAAATATAAAGAAATATAAAGAACATCTGCAAAAGAAAAACAAGGTAAACAAGTGCACTCCCGAGATTTGGGGCCCAAACTTGCGTGAAGGCGCTGAAAAATATCCTCCCAACTTAACACAAACAATGTCACTCCGACACATCACGACATGTGCATTGGACACTAGTCTGGCTTGCTACCCGGCCCCAAGGTTTGGAACAACCTCATATCAAACATGTTCAGCATGTCTCATTTTTGCCGTGTAAATTCAAGGTATTTCAAGGTGTATCATTGGATTGTTGTTTTATGTTGTTTTCCTCGAAACGTTGCCTTCATCCTCCTGGACCATGCAACGTTTCTTGCAGGTCTCCTGACTGCTCACAGTGCGTAAACTCTGCAAAGGAGCTGCCTGGCCGTTGGTCTCAGCTGGTAAGTGGGTATAGATCAGAATCATGCAGAGATCATCAGAGATCTATGGTTTCTACATGTTTCTACACATGTCTGTTTGGATGTTGCAGAGATATTTATTGATTGCAGCGGTAGGTTTGTACATACCAGTCTGTTGAGAAATGTTGATAGTTGTTCATAGCCCAATAGTTGTGTAACATTAGGTTTAGTCTACACAATATGCACCTGTGTGATCATGAGCCACAGGTCCTATTTCTGCTCCAGGTCCCAGTGGCCTTGGCACACCAATGAGCTTCTCCGCATCGGAGAGTGGCAATGAACCTCCAAAATCATCCCTCAACTCATCGAAAATACCCAGGCGCAACGACACAAAAAAGACCCACCTCGCCTCATAGCTGCAAACATGTCTTTCATCTGGCACAGCAAAACTTATCAAAACTCATGGTAAAACTCCATTGATCCAGGATGAAACGGAAAAACATCGAAGGGGTCAGAGGGTGACCTAGTAAAGCTATTTTGAAATCAAGTAAGAACAGAACAAGATCTAGAACATGCTAGAAGCCTGCATTGACCTCAAGTTGGTCAAAATGATTGTGGCGCAACTGTGGCGTAGAAGCTTGAAATAGGGATGGGCCATTTTGGGACATCTGATGGCTCTGCCTCTCCGACAGTTGAGCTGGGTGTCGGCATGACCTAGTGATCAACCGGTCATGAAGCCCCTCGATGTGTAGGGTTTGATGTGGGTTTCAAATTGGTTTCAAGGGGGTGGAAGCCAAACATCAACTTCCCCACTGTTCTGCTGTGGTTTGGTGGATTAGACATGATTGTACTATCTTCATTGTATCCCTACTAGTTCTGGTCATGTCATGAGACTCGTGCTGTTGCATCCAATCTGTGGCATCTATGGTATGTTAATATGGTGTTTGTACTGAAATTGGAACACAGCCTAAGTTCCCAGCAAAGTGCTCCTTGAGCAGTAATGCCAGCTCTTTTCGCACCTGTAGTCACTGTGACTGGAGTTTCAGTACAATAGACATTGCAAACAGGAAACATGTGGTGAAACAAGAAAACATAAGAAAACATTGAGAACCCGGGGGAACCCGGGGGGACCTGTTGCATATTCGCTTACCTGGTAATCCAACATGGCTCGAAAATCCTCCAATCCATTGGTGGCGCCTCGCTTTCTGCAGCCCTGGGAGCATAAGATGCTGTGACAGCTGGGTGTAACCGTGTAACTCGAGCCTAGTTGGGACATGTTCAAAAGATTTCAAAAGTATGGTAGGATCCCTGATATTGGACATCTGTGGAAATGCAGTGAAAAACCTGGACCTCCCGTTATATTTTGGTGGAAAGGGACACCTCAAAAACCACATTCCAACATTGGCGAAGGTTCTTTCCCGGTGAATCATCCCATGCTATGCTATACTGCTATACATGATTATAATTTATAATCATACATGAAGCCGGCCTTGCCCGCCGGAGTAGACATGGAACCTCAGTGATGTCATGCCCGCACCAAAAATCTGGCAGAAACTGAAGCTGTTGGATTATTGCTGGCATGCTGATCATGCGAAGTTCTACACCGAAGCAGACTGCACTGATTCACTGCGAACAATTGCGAACACAAATTCCAAGTGCATCGGAGAAGTGGCCCAGATCGGTGCATTTTGTTGAAAAGAAATGCTGCCCTCATGACCCAGAATCAGCACAACCGGCACAACCCCCCCTGGAATCTTTTGCCAAACGAAACGCGTCCGGCCGCCCAAATCCGCCCAAGTAGCGGCAGGTTTCGGACCCGGGCTGTTGATGGAAGCACCACATCCCAAGAGATACCCAACATCTACCAACATGGTGTGTAATATTGTGTAATTATATAGTATTATTTATTAATTATTATATATGTACAAAACATATCTTGCAACAATGTAGTACTGTAATAGAACGCATGTAACAACATGTCCGAACGTGATGAATCGTGCATTATGTGGCAAATCCACCGTCATTTGCAATAGTACTAGTCCCCAGAACATCTCCACGTTGACAGAGTATAGACCGAAGTTGGGTGACACAAACCCAAAGACGGCTATACTCATACTCTGAACTGGTAAGGGCTCAGTTTGTGGGTTCACCAGATCCTGTACTCTAGGGTTCCTCCGCTGGTAATTTTTGAACAAACAAGAGTGATTGCAATGTAGTCCCGGTGTCATGGTCAGCTGTGCTTTCACCATCAGCACCTCAACATATGGTCCAACACTCCAGCATCTTCAGCAGGAAAACTATAGAAACTCCTTGCAAATGGAGGATGTTCAAGCTGGCTGTGCTCATAGTGCTTCTAGCACCCATGCTATCCAAAAGATATACAATATCAATGTCCTGTTTACTTTTTTGCTGCCGGAGTGAGCTACACAAAGCTCGCACTAGATTCACTAGATTCTGAATTCCTGAAATCTCTCAGACTCAGTGCCTTGGCTTTCTGAGTGGCACACCGGAATCAGAAGCGTCAACGGGACAACTAATTGATGCTGCTTGGAATCTCCATGAATCTCCATGAATCTCCATTGTTTGCCCCTTGCATACCTGTTGGCATAAGCTCCCTTCAATCTAGGATGTCTTGTGATGCATGCAATGGATACGGAAGGTGATCGTTGAAATCTGGAAAAACCTTTCTACTTAGAGGCAACTAATTTTAAGCGCATGTGACAAACCACATAGGACATGCAATAGACTCTGTCGCCTCTCAAACAAAACAATCTGTTAGTCTGTGTCTGCTTCGGGCATAGTATAGGTCTGTCCGAAAATGCAGCATACCGCAAAATGCCTGTTTCAATGGAGGAAATGAATGAACATGATGACAAACCATACGATTTTGGGGTACCTTATTTTCAAACAAGCCCATATTATATAATATAATATTATATAATATCGTGCCCCCCCCGACGCCCCTCACCTAGCTCAAGTCATGGCCGGTCATTTTTGCGAAACAAAGACCACGTCTTGCGCCTCAGATTCACTTCGGGCATCTTCACCACCAGCTAATGGCACAGGGGAGATAGACTTCCACTCTCCACAATCACCATTAAACCAGCTGATCATATTTGGCTCCATTTAAAATCTTTAACTTTATATAACCACACCACCAGACCATGCTATGACAACTTCTCCAAGGGAAGCGACCAGCAGATTTGAGGCGTGGAGGTTGTGACGTGGGTAGATTCGAAGTGACGTTCATATTGAGGGCTTGAAGTTGCCAGCTACATTTCATGGACCACATAAAATGGCATCATTTGAGTAGCCAAGGTATCTCCGGCAATTTCACATGGCAACTTTTAGCCATTTGTAGATGATCTAAACATGCTGCCCTTTGGAAAGGCTTAACACACAGGAGGCGCAAATCCTTCATGATCTTCATGCTTCTGAGATTTTCGATTCAATGTGCTGGCAAGGGACTTTTCGCGCTCAAGCTGCTTTTCCTGTTCTCTCTTTGAAGCCTGACGCAGAACGAACCATTTCAGCTGCAGGTGGCTCAACAATGCGGCACTCATCGGCACTCGGTAGTGGTAGCAGCTTATGAAGGTTTGGAGCAAACTTGACACCCAATGGTGGACTTTCTTTAAGAGGGTTTGTGAACAACAGTGTCAGCAGCACCATCGGTGTCATGAAAGGCCTTCTTGCAGTTGAACCTTTCTCTTAGCCGCTGAAGCCACCGCTAGATACAAGATATCACAAGACGACAATCACGCAAGGATCATTGTGTTTTTTGAGTGTAAAATTCATGAGATGCTTTTTTGGACAAGGGCTCCGGACAAATCCGGACAACATGCACGAACCCAACCTCCAAGCGGCTTTTTCTTTCTGCGATTTCTGCGCATCTCTTCTCAAGTTCCTTTCGTTGGTCCTATCAAAGGTCACACAGGTCACACGCTTCCAAGATCTTGTGCTTCAAGCCATCCCCAGTATCAAAAACCTTGGCGACTTGGGGATCATCATCCCCCTTAGAGATGGACAAGTAAAACATATTTTTAACAATCAACCATATCCAGTGAAGCAAAATCTCCCAGCTACACCCCTCCAAATGCGAATCATGGCTGCCTTGTAGTCTTCTGTTTCCTTCTTCACTCGATTGATTTCTTCCTGGCACAGCGTCAAAACCGATGGCAACGACCAGGTTTCACCCGCCTGTTGCAAGCTTCATGCCGGAACGGGCCTGAACCGGACCTAACAATCTGAATCAGAGGATGGCAAGAGGACAAGACATCCCTGCTTGTTTTGCTCATGGCAACTTAAGTTCAGAGATCTTGCCAACGCAATATTGATGGCAATCGATGGCGACAGTGGGCTGAAGTCATCGGATGTCCTCTCTACTCTTCAACTCTCTTCGCTTCAGGGTCAAGGTCTCCTGCCGGACTGCGCCCCATTCTGATCTGATGGTGCACATTGGAGGTCCCAATCATTCCCAATCACTCAATCTTTAGGATGCACCAGCTTCAAAGAAGAATCCAACATTCTTTCCGTTTGCATCTTCGCTGCCGGCATCTGCAGGCACTCTCCGCCCTGACAGGCTGGGCCTCATCCTTCTGTATTGCTAAGAGAGCTTGCTCCTACCATCTACCAGTGGCAGTCATCGGATGTCATCGGTCCCCTTTGACAGCCGGTGTGAAACAGTCTTGGGCAACCAGCAAAAAGATAGAAACGTGAAATCCTACTAACACAGTGTTTCTTCATGACTTTCTCATCTTGCTGGTTCTTTACCTATAGGGGTTACTAATGGTCATGGCTACTACAATTACATACAAGTCATACAAGATCATAAAACTTTCCAGTCGTTTCCAGTCGTTTCCAGTCCTTCTGATCAATATATTCAGCACACTTTGCCCGCAGATTGCGTGCCAAGACGGAAGGCCGGCTGGGAGAAAGATCATGGTCTTACGGCCGGGAAGCGCGGAAAACCCCAGCGGGAACCGTTGTGAAATATGTTTGAAACATTGGAAACCTCTATATCTTTGATGGTAAAACCATGGTAAAAGCCATCACTTTCGGCAAGGATGTTCCTTTGAACCAATGATTGAAACACTATGTTGAGAACCACCATTTCTCCTCAGTGTGGGATAAAAGGATGATGTTTCCACTGTTTCACTGGCAGGCGTTAGGTTCAATTCATCTGAACCATTCTGAACCTCCAATCTCGGTCACGCATTTGCTGACTCCTGGCAGTCACGTCATCGCACATCATAAGCCAAGAAATAGACATTCTTTGGAATACTATTATGTGATATATATATATATACGGCATTACTACAGTCTTCTCACTTTGTCTCCAATTCAGATTCCGCCCATTGCATTGCATGCTTTAGCGTTCCTGAATTGACACAACAAGAAAGGCACTACAGAGTCTTACCATGCCACATTGCAAACATGTTTCATCTGGTTTAGTTGTTCCCTTTTGTGGCCCATGCGAAACTGCCTGACAGGTTGCCTGCAGTCCCTGCATGTCACTGCTAGTTAAGTAGCGCCAAAGACATCCAAAGACATACAGTATGCGTTACGATCTCTTATTACCGTCTTCCACCTGTGCCACAGTGATCCATAGCTTACATCACTATTGAATGATCTGAAATGCGCACGCCATCTCACGCCATCTGATGATGCTTAGATGATGGTCCGCTCGAGTCTTGAGACCTGCCTTTTTCAGGATATCCAGCGTTTTCAGCATCTGCACCTTGGTTTCAAGATGTTTCAAGAAACCGAAATGAACAATGAATGTGCCTAGATTCTCCTAGATTGGAGATACTCCATCAATGCCAAATCCCGTTTCATGAGCTTGGCGATAATTAGGGTCTCCAACTTGCGGATTTCTAAATGATATGTGATATGTGTGATTCATTTCAATTTCCGAGTGGACATGATGGTCAAGCTCTTCGTTTGAGAGACGTTGAAGTGAGGGATTGGATCCTGGATTTCTGGTTTCGTTTATACCTCAGCAAGCTGCTTTGCATTCAATACACTGCTCAAACTTCGCTGTGCTTCAGATCTCAAAAAATCTCAAGGGTTGTTGCATGGTTTAACTGGGTTCAAATGGGTTTAACACCTTCAAAGATGTTCTTCCTTTGGATGTGAAGCATAAAAAGAACCTATCTGGGCCACCTAGGGTCTTCACTTTGCGTACCGTCTGGGGTCTCAGCTTACTGCGCTTTTGGCCTCTGGAACAAGATACCTGGCACACTATTCCGCGAAGCGATCTGTGGGTACTGAACTTGTGGAAAAAAAACACATACACCGCTGATGTATCGTAGAGCATTTCAATATGACTCTGCAATCAAGACTTATACTGTCTCACAATTGACCGACTCGCATGGTGCCAACGTTGCACCGCGGATACAGCAGCAACTGGGGCATCACAGCCTATGGCCTTGTGATGAAGTCATGTGCCATGGCATCTCGGACTTTCAGACGTTCCGCAGGGGTCTTCCTGCGCAGTTCACCGATGACATGAGAACTCCGGGATGCCGCTCCAGAACTCCTACACCACTTGGGATACACCAAAAAACATAAAATAAATATAAGAAATGCATAAGAACGCCATAAGATGCCCATGTTGCATGCCTACATATGTATGCATATCTATCTATCTATCTATCTATTTATCTACCTACCTACCTAGCTAGCTAGCTATCTATCTATCGATCTATCTATCTATCCATCTATCTATCTATCTATCTATCTATCTATCTAATCTATCTCTATCTAATCCAATCCAATCCAATCCAATCCAATCCAACCCAACCCAATCCAATCCAATCCAATCCAATCCAATCCATCTATCTATCTATATATCTATATATATATATAGATTAGAATTTGTCAATATTTATGTATATATATAGTGTCATCATTTCTTTCGCAATCCACATCCGTCTCCTCTCACCCAAACTGGCTCCTGCAAAGCTGCGAGATTAAGTTGCGGCCTAAGGTGGACACCCCTTGTTGGTCGCTAGAGGCAACAGCTGGTCATCTGAGATTCTTGCCGTCTGCATCCATTTCCGGAGGGAAATACAAGCTGACAGTAAGGATGCTTTTGCAGGTGGTCTCCTGGCACTGGCATGGATGATGGCAACTTCAGACTTCACTGAACCAGCAAGCTCTGCTGCCAGATATCTAGGTATATGGAAACATCATGAAACATCAACCATCATCAACCCACGCAAGCATGAAATCTCCTTGCTTGAAGAGCCAAAGGGCGACCTTAGCCCACATGGTGTCTTTCCTGTGGCGACCCAAGGCGACCCAGCCGTGGTGGCGCCGAGACACTGTCCAGTCAAGAGCTCATACAACCTGAGCAGCATGTCTTGATATGTCTTGATGTCTTGATATGTCTTGATATGTCTTGATATGTCTTGGTATGTCTTGATATGTCTTGATATGTCTTGATATGTCTTGATATGTCTTGATATGTCTTGGTATGTCTTGATATGTCTTGATATG
>Ga0126342_10016963_pt1 | contig 12635 bp, 7 predicted proteins | sample Cyp1metagenome_FD_92528 | JGI IMG/M metagenome (GOLD analysis project Ga0126342, IMG submission 92528) | Coral microbial communities from Lord Howe Island, Old Settlement Bay, Australia - Cyphastrea 1 metagenome | ecosystem: Host-associated > Invertebrates > Cnidaria > Coral ...
ACAACAGGATTTCCTTAAAAAATAGAACTGTTTTTTTTTGCCGGCCAGGTATGTCCCTTAAAAAATACAGTTTTTTAAGGACATCATGTCCTGAACTTTTTAAGGAAAATTCCCAGGAGGATCCAATAACAACAGTTTTCATCTTTGTTTTCTACTTCACTCCGTTCCCCTGTTTCCCTCCCTTCACCCCGTCGTCCCATCCTTGCGTCGACGTCGACCGCGCACGTGGCATGGGCGACGTCGCCGCCCGCGCCACGCGCGGCTGCCCGGCGCTGCAGCTTTGCTCGTGCGACGGAAGCACTTCCCGGCGGAACTGCCGGGAGCAGAAACTGCAGCGTTCCAACTGACCTGGGGATATGGACATAGGCATTAACCAGCAATCATGGGGATATAGGGTGTATATATCATACTATATATATATACACAAATTTTACATATATATATATTTACATACATATATACATGTATATATACATATACATGTATACATGTATATATACATATACATATATATATATATACATAGATATATAAATAAATATATATATATAAGCGAATATATGCAAACATATACAATGGGACAAACAACTATAATGGAAAACAAAGCAACTATAATGGAAAAACATGGCGCATCATGGAACATGGGGATACGAGCCAACAATCATGGAAACACATGGGGATATCATGAGGATAGAAGCAATATATATATATATATATATTGATATGTGGGTGGATATAATTGGTATATATAAGATATATATATATGATACCATATAATATGATATTTTATTGATATGTGGGTGGACGTGAAAATGTGGTATAATCGCAACGTTTATAGGTCAATGTGATGGTTTGACCAAGAATAAATAATGATTTAACAAACAATAAATGGTGATGTTGCCATCAAACCTGTGGATTTCATACAAAGGGTCGTGTTTCAATCAAACAATAAAGGGGTGGTTCACCAACAATAATGGGGTTATTGTAACCAGCCATCCTTGGGGGCTATAACCAGCCACCCTACATGGTAAATCTGTTGGAATCGGGGATACCCTAGTTTCAGACAAACCCAACCGGCCTTTTGAAATTTTGAAGTAGGTAAGATGAAGCACCAAAAGATGCGGTGGGGGATCTGGGGAAATTGATTTGACTGGAGTTGAAGCAACGGAAATGCGGGATTAAACACCACAAATTGGTTTTTCCAGCTAGGGTTGTGTCTTATCCAGGAATCCAGAAGAGATGGGGGGCGTAAATGGGCTCAATACGTCTTACAGTAACTAGTTTGAAGTTTCAACCAACGAAAATGACAGTTTTCAAATATGTACCCAAGGCCCAAGATTCAAGTATTCCCATGCATTTATTTATCATTCGTTCTATCCAGAATAAATAGCACTGACTACTGTAAGCTGACATGAGCTGATAAGAGTCAGGGCTTTTGTGCACCAGCTGGGAAGCCAAATCATCTCGGTCCAGCAAGTGTCTAAATCACCAAACAACAACTTTAGCGAGATTGGGAAAAATCAATATCAATTTACCAACTGTAATAGCACTGTTGGGTGCCAAAGCATTATTGCAAGTGAATGGGAGTAGGATTCGGCCTTAAATCCCATTGCCACTCAAGTGTGAGTCATCCTTTAAAACTTTAAAACATAAAAAAACGACCAACGACTCCACGTTTTTACTACATTTTTTATATGGTTTTTGCGGGAAAAAAACTGAGGAGCGCAGCTGAAAGACTACAAAAGGCAGCATATGAGTTGATGGCCGCCGGTGGTGGACCCGCCAAGGTGACTCGACGTCTGGGAGGGCGCTTGGTTTCTTGCTTCGGTCGCTGCAAGCCTTGAGTTTCAGGATTCCAAACAGGATGTCAAATCATAAGGCCAGATTTGTTCTATTTTACTAAGGAGGCCTTGATTTTGGAGATGATTGGAAGCTTCATACTTTCATGTTGAGGTTTAGTCATGCCATGTGGCAAACAATGGCAATATACTTGGCCACGCTGAAGATGATTACATGATCCTCCTGATACCCTGAGAAGACAGAGTTTTTTGCCCGACCGAAAACACGAAAACATCACCCGCAGTTCATCCATCCAAATCCCCTCTTGAACAATCTTAGGCTGGTTGGGGGGGTACCAAAAAAAAGTATTGGATGAAATGACTATTGGAGGAGTACCCTCCTAATTGTCATAAACCATGGTTTAGCAAAATCAGAACTTGACATTAACACCAAGCCGCAAACCCGCTGATGCGTTTCCAGCCGCTCTGGATGGAAGGTCCGCTTGCAGAACTCGCAGGGCACCAGCTTCGACGGGTAGGTTGTGGCCGGGCACCGCGCCGCGGAGAGGTCCGTTGGACCCGTGCGTTCCGCGGCGTCACGGAGGTCGCGGACGGTGCTGCGGATCAAGTCGTAGTGCTGCTCCAAACTGTGGACGCCATCCGGCAGTTCCTGGTGGACATGGAGCACCATGGATCATCAACGGGAATGTTTGGGTTCACAAAATGAAGTGATGGAGAAAAACATCGAGTCATCAAGCAACAACAGAAGGATATAGACCATTATATCCAATGATCGCTGAAGATGTTTTGACCCACAAAATGAGTTTAATGATAAACATACAGCCCATTATGCAGGCGATATTCTGCCAGCCACTATATAAAGCAACATTGGTTGGGAGGTGATGAAATTTACAAGACTTGAAGCACCACATACTCAGACTCATTCAGATCCTTAATCATTTACTATCATTACAGCAGTAAAGATTGTCGATTCACCAGTTTAACCAGGGAGTAGAATTACAGGCCTATCATGGCCTATCCATCAACAATGACTTCAATGTTGCAAACTTACATCCCAATTGGATAGTGAAATCACGATGTTGTTTCGTGGTTGGAACCATCAGCACCTGAGCAAGCATCAACAATCCGTTTCTCCAATGCTAAACCATACATATATATATACATTGTTTCAAACTAGAACCCAATTACAACTCTATTACGCCCCAATTCTATTCAAATCCTATCAAAACCTTCATCAACCCCCCCATTCTAAGTTGCCTAATGATACCTATAATGTGGTAAACCCAATACCAATAATAAACCATCCCAACAATCACCAAAATTGGGTGGTATGAACTATTCACTAAATGGTAGGTTTATTCTTGGGTTTCCCACGTTAATATGTGGGAGTGCTTGACCATCTATAAGTGGATATAAAACCATGGCATAGCATATACTATACCCCGGTTATATGTGAGATATCACTAGTCATATATGGGCTATAAACCATTTACTAATCGGGATGCACATCCAAGTATTAGACTTAACTTATTAACAATCCAAATGGGGGGGCAACCCTGGCCCTGATTATTAAAAAATATGTATATATATATATAGATATTCCAATAATGGGATACAATAAGTGCTTGGTGGTTCCTTATGATTTCCATATTTCCCCAATATTAAACGGTCCCCCACCCCCTCCCCCCCAAATAATGAACACCTGGAGGAGTTTTTAGTATTAGGAGGTATTTAGTATTAGGATGCGAAGCTTCCCCCTAATACTAAATCAAAAACCCTAATATAAAAAACTATTTTGTTCTATTTCAAAATCGATTAGATTTCCTTTTAAAATCTTAATTCAATATTGCCAAAAATTGGATTTCGAAGCTTTCCCCTAATATTAAATTAGAACCCCTAATATAAAAAACAAACATTGTTTATTTCAAAATTTTCTATTAACTTAAAAACCTTAATATAAATATACATGTATTAATATATATATATATATATGTATGTATATATATATATATGTTTGTTTTTTCGACCTTAAAAGACGGACCCTAATACAAAAACACCCCGGGGTTGACTAGTTTTTTATTATTAGGGGGTTAGGGGGTGAAACCCTGAAATGGGACCTTCATTTTTAAGTTGTTTTCGAAAGGGGATCAATTAAAAATCAAATTGGCCAGACTGAAATTTCCCAAATTTAACGCGGACCCTAGTTTTTAGTATTTGGGGTACGTTTAATAAAAGCTGGTGGGGTTTAACTAAGATGGTTTTATCAATCCAATAACTTTGGTTAATGGTAGATATATCTATATATATATATCTATAGCTCATGGATGTTAATGGGCTTTAGAAACCAACTTACAACTGGGGGGCATCACCTTGTTTTAACTTCAATGTGAGGCCCCCCAGTTAAAAGTTGGTTTATAAGCCCCAGTAACTATAGTTATAAGTACCATAAACCATAGTTATTGGAGTTATAAACCAACTTAGCTATCTTGGGGGCCTCACATTGTTTAATATGTTTAACAATCAGCAGCATCCCGGGGACTCGCGCCGTCCTCTTCCTCCAGCAACGGACAGCGCTCCGCCGCGGGTTTGGTGGCTTCGCGCTGCTCGAAGCGACGGCGACAGGCCTTCAGGTGCATGTCCTGAAAGGTGACCAGTGACCAGGATAGCCCTGGGGATATCATGGATATCCCATATACAAAAACAAGTGGGTGTGTATATATATAATAGTATGCAATAGATGGGACCTATATGGGGATATGGTTAAACATACTGGGAAAACCATGATTGTAACAATCATGATAGTGGGACATAGGTATACATATATATATATGTGTATACATAGGTCTGGCTGAATTATAGTAATTCACAAACCTGCAAATAACTGAAAGAAGGCTATTGGGGATGATTCCCTGTCTAACCATCATGCCAGTGACGTCACGGTGAGGTCATTCTAATTCATCCATATATACATATACCTGCATCCTCGAAGAAACACAAATAAATGTTCATTTGAAAGATGTCTGCTTTTTGAGTGGTTTTTCTCCAAAAGAGCGTAACTGCACCACTTTGGGAATTTGCACTTTGTGCATTTTGAAGAAAAAATATGAGCGTATTTCCCCGGGAAATAAGCATCAGTACCCGGGAAGAAAACATAAATACCTATCCGTCAGGATTCAGATGCGCGTCTTCAAGTTCAAGTGAGCATAAAGGCATAAAGTGTCAGAACCAGCGTAAATCCAAGCAAAAACTGCTATGAGCAGAAACACAAACTAATTGAAGATCCAGGTATAAACACATATAAACAATAATCAACAACAATGGGACACCAAACAATGATGGAACGGTGACTTGCCTTCATTTGTTAATTCAATGCGGGTTTAACCAACAATTTGATGGGGACATCATGAGAATATCATCTATATAATAAAAGCATTATCGTTTCTTGAAAGGGGGAGAAAACTATTGTATTGTTGCAACATGTTTCGGCAATGAACAATAAAATGTCATCGGATATATATAATATATATATATATATATATATATATAAAAGCAACCATCACAGGGACATGCCTTGCTTGTGCTGGGAAAATTACATATGACATACAAGGTGCATATAAGATCTAAGATACTTGTTTTTTTTTTTTTTTAAATACAAACAATAAACTATACATAATAGATACATTTGAAGAACATTTAAACATTAAGATAGCTGTTTGGAACATGTCGGACATGCTGAAGAATCAACGGGGCCTTTACTGAATTGAGGTCGTTGGAGGTGGCTACATACTATCCTCAAATGAGTACTGGTTGAAACTGAAGGACCTTACCATCTTGGAAGATTAATCAATTTTGACACATAGACGCTCGATCATCAAAGGGGAGACAAGTATTAAAACTTATTAAAACATACTAAGATGTACTAACACTATGGGGTAACACGACATTGTTGTTATGGGTACTTAGTTTGTCTAGGCTCATACTAGAACACCATTGCAATTTGCAGATCCAAAGGTCCAAAGAGGTGTGGTTTAGGTACTTCTGCCCACAGATGTAACAGCGCAATGGAGCTGGAGGCGCGCGGCGTTCCAGGACCGTGTCATTCACGAACGACAAACCTGCAGAAACCATGAAGTTTGGGAAAACCATTCTGAAATTAAGACATGCTTAGCAACTCTTGTGATTCTGCACAACTGGCCTTGAATTTGGGTATATATTTATTATTATTACTATTATTATTATTATCATTATTAATCTATATATATATATAAACAGTGAAACCACTGTTTAAGAACCTACTGCAATAAGAACTTCAGGGGCTGGATTGCTGGATTCAACCCTTTCTGTCAGCTAATTGAAATAAGAACCCTAGGGTACCCTGGAATTCTAGCCGCTGGTTCTTATTCCCCTTTAACGGGTATCAATACACCAACCATTCATTATTAGCAGCTGTTTCCCAAAAGAAAGATTATGGAAAGATTATGTACCGCGGAACTTCCATGCCGAGGACAAACATGGCGCGGCCCCAGGAAGATTCGAACCGTTACATGGTCACCAAGGGTGATGTCGACAGCTTCAGCTAGACACAGCCTCCTTTGCAACATACCGCGCCAAAATAAACTTTCAAGCCCTGGCATGATGGAATATCTGGCCTATAGCTCTGTTTGGAATGCCTGCGCCTCAAAAAAACTTTTCAGGACCTAAAAAGTTTTTTCTTCCCCCCGCCTCCTTTGCAACCTAATACCACGCCGACGCCAAATGAATTGGCAAAACCCTCACCACATGAACCCTTAAGAACTAACCCATTAAGAACTTGAGGGTACTCTCGTTCATAATTCCATATTTTCCACCTATAGCACTCTAGAACCCCAGGGTAGGCTGGAAAATTCTTAATCGGTTCTTATCTAACGGTTCCGCTGTAGCCCATTTATTAGCCTATCTACATCTATGAGCTTTAAGGATCGGCAGATCCTGTGGCTCAAGCACCTGGAGAAGGAAAGCTCACAATTCGCCCAGTGTCAAAATACGGTATGATCCCTCCAGCGAAAAGTCTTGCTTGGACTTGCATTGGTGGATACAAAACATTCCTTCCCAGCCAGCAGCGAACCTGACATACAAAGCTCTAGAGCTTTTCGTTCATTTCCACCAGAGACGTGCAGAGCAACTTTGGCAATCTCAGGGCCAAATCCCATCGATTGAAGCTTTTCAAGGCTGCTGGAATCTGCTCCTTAGGACCAGTGACCACAGTGACCCACGGCCTTGACAAATTGACAAACCTTGGTAAGGTTGGTGTTAGTCGACTGGAACCTTCCAGCTACAGACACGTTTACGTGATACATATTCATAAATCATATTCTAAGCCATCCACCGGTGTACAATTCCAAGCTTTTTTTATCGAGAGGAGTTTCAGTGACAGTACGTGATCAGTCGACAGAGCTTCCATTCTTCTGGGCCTCCAGAAGAACCCGATGCAAAAATCTGTCGTCGGAGAACTGCAATCTTACCTGGTTGGTGGTGCAATAACCATCTTGAAAAATCATGGAGTTCGTCAATGGGAAGGATTATTCCCAATATACCCTCTGGTAATTTAACGTAGCTATTGAAAATGGCTATTTATAGTGAGTTTTCCCATTAAAAATGGTGATTTTCCATAGTTATGTTAGTTTACCAGAGGTATGGGAAAATACAAAATGTTCCAAACCACCAAGCAGTTACTCCTTTTTCATCCGCCTCATCATGGCCAGTTGAATCATCCGATGGAATTCCTGATGTCATGCGAACGCGGCCATGGCTTGTAGTGGCGATGTTGTGTTCTCTGATGTAGCAGCGTGTTGGACAAGCATGTTGGCTGCTTGTGGTCAACTGTTTTAGATGTTTATTCCTTCTGGATGTTCAGCTTTATCATTATCGTCATCGTTTGTTACGTTGTTTCACAAAAGTGTCAAGCATCTCTCGGTGTTTGCAATAATCTCAGTAAGTTCCATGTTTCTGGAGCAAGGCGGTATGGAACCATAATATGTACACATATTGGCACGAGTCGGAAATTGGAATGCAAGTGCAAACATTTCACTGTTAAGACTTTTGACCGCATCATCAAACAATGGTAGATGATCATGAACAAAGAAGCCATGCGATCTTTCTCTATCAGTACCCATGCTCAGGAAGTTTGAAAAACAAACATAATTTGTACATTCAGAAATATTTGTTGAGTTCCAGGAATTATCGTAGCTTCATGGCGTTTTGATTCAACACATGCGACTTCAGCATCAGGCGTAGAATAACGATGCAACAAGGGGAAGGACAACGCACATGAAACCAACTCCCCCTTCGTATAGGCTTCTGCAAGTATATACAGTAGCTATTTCGACAGGACTTTCCCAACCTTCCGGCAATGTACCCCTATGGATCCTTATGTACTTCCAGGGAACGGGATATGTAGAGAAAGCCACCCCAACACGATTTATACTTCCTCAGAAGGTACTTGGATCCACAGGGATCATAGGGCTGTGTGTAATATACATAATAGATATAATATAATATCATATAGTATAATATAATATAACATATAACAATAATAATATATATATATATATATTAGTCTACACTCCCTCAGTACGTTCTAAGGTTTATCTCCGGCATCTCCGGCTCAGAGGTCCAAACTGCGGCAATCACCATGGGACATGGCGCGATGAATGCAAACCCATTGAAACCGTCTAAGATGAATATTGTGTTTATATTATATATTAATATATTATATATATATGTATGGTTTCCAAGTCATACTAATGAAATCCAATCAATGAACATACAGATTTATAAATCATAACAAACCATTCTAATCAGTTCTTGAGATGATTTGAACATACCGTACCTGCTGCATACCCCAAGTCCCTCCCAAGTCTGACTTGGGAATCCTTTGGTGTTTACCATCTGCAAGTGGCATCCTTTGGGTTCCGCTGGGTCAGTTGATTTTCCATGATGAAACTGAAGTGGTGTTAGATACTTAGCAGCGGGGTTGTCAGTTTTGAGTTCTCTACCTAAAAAAATCTGGTTCCATAATGTCCGGAATGTGTATCATTTATGTTTACATGAAGCCAACAATTGGATATGAACATGCATATTGAAACTGGATCGTAACCCCTAAAACATGTTGACAAGTAGGCATGCAACACAGCTAGCTACTTTCTATTATCTAGCTCCAGGACAAAAGGTGTACTCCCCACATCTTGTTTCATTGATTGGATCTTTCATGGGGGTTACAGGATCCAAGTTTCACATCTGACTGCCCATCTCCTCATGCGCATTTGAACGGCAGAATGGCTTCGAGCGCTGGAAATGGTCAGTGCTTCTTGCGGTTGATACGGATTCCCCGTTCATGGATTGTGAGAATACCCAACACATATTGGTTATATATATATGTATAATAAAATCACCGAACTAATCATCAAGCAACAGGAGTAGATCGCAGGCACTACCCGAAGATATTCCAAAGATTTACCCTCTGGTAAACTAACATAACTATGGAAAATCACCATTTTTAATGGGAAAACTCAGTATAAATGGCCATTTTCAATAGCTTTTTGTATGTTTACCAAAGATTTATTGATTGAGTTCAACGTGGTCTTAGACTGACCCAACACTCGAGATTCTGTGTTTTTTGCACATTCAGGTCATATTTTTCGGTCAAATCTTCGCCATTTCAGTGTCAATGATTTGCTGGTATATTTTAAACATACCTTCCAAGCAAGGGTGAGTCAACACATGGTTCTGCGAATTGTAATATAGTGAGTATATCACAGTATATCCCCCAAATGAACCCCCAGAGCAGGTTACCGTGGATAGCAAGTGGGTTTGTCTGAAAAATGGTAGGGAAAATTGGTGGTTAACCATAATTTCCCCTGTCAAAATTGCCAATTTTTCAGACACAACCATAGCATCTTGTTGGTGAATGTCCGCAATGTAGCCACTAACCCCCTGTTTATTGATCTGGGTAAATTATAATATTTCACCAACCTGAATTAAGGCCATTTGGGGATAATTTCCCTAACCAACCATGATTCTCAGTGAGGGAGAACAGTGAGGTCGCTATAATTTACCCAGATTGATGCTTAAAAATGGTGTCACTTCAAATTTAAATTGGTAACTTTAAAGCTGTCCCCCAGAGATGGGCCTAATGCTGACGTGCTGAACTCTTTTGACCAGATGTCTCACGACCCTTGTGAAGAGAAGTTGTATCTATATGCCTGTATCGCCGCATTGATACATAGATTCTGCAGCCGCAATTGTGATGGACATCATGTCTTCAAAAAGTATACTGTCCACACCAATCAACTATACTGTATAATACTATTATATATAATTATATGTACTATATGTACAAATTAGTGGTGACCAAAAGGGGCCTTTGCACTCTGGTCACGGGCGGCCTCGTGTGGAGCTCATTTTTCTGGAGGCTACAAGCAGCACAATGTGGGGAGAATATGAGATCATGAGATCAGCAACAAAAAATAGCTGCATGTTTTGGAAAGATTACTTGATGGCAAGAAAGTAATTCTTGGTAAGCTACGGAAGGGAATGTAAAGCAACCAACAGGGGGGGTGCTAAGCAACAACTATTCGGTAAGCATCAACTGATTGCTGGTTCCAACTCAACAAAGTATAGCTAGGTACTTTTGGGATACAGAGCGTAGGGATACAAATGGATAGATAATATACGAGCAGCCCGTCACTGGCAAAGTTTCCAGTAACCCATTTCCAGATATTGCCAGTAACTAAATTCCAGTTGATTCACCAAACAATACACTAAACAAATCTAAGAACATAATTCCAGTTGAAAAAAAAACATCCCCCAATACTATCCCTGGATCCATGTCAGAGGTCTGCCAAGCTGCGTCTCTTGCGCTGTCGACCTGAACAGTTTAAACAACTGCTGGTTTCAAGCTAACCATCCAACCATCTTAGATATCAAATGATGGGTATAATGTGGACATGATGCAATATATATATAAGTATATATATATAAGTATATATATATAAGTATATATATATAAGTATATATATAAGTATATATATAAGTATATATATATAAGTATATATATAAGTATATATATATAAGTATATATATATAAGTATATATATAAGTATATATATAAGTATATATAAGTATATATATAAGTATATATATAAGTATATATATAAGTATATATATAAGTATATATATATATATATATAAGTATATACATATATACACATTATATCAGTATATAAGATATGCATGGAATGTTGGATGATCAAAGGTGGGATCTTGGGGCACCACTTGGTACTCTATTTCCAGCCAAAGTCAGTTGGATGGTTGTTCCTACGAATTGGGAATGGAACGTCATGAATAGCTGGATCAATAACCAGTGTCCAAATGTCCAATTCATTTTGCTTGGTTCTCTCCGGATGTTAAGCTGTCTATATCCGTCAATACTTCAGGTATAGGCGCAAAATGTGCGTGTACACATGAATCGCAAGCTGGTTCCAAAGCGTTCACCCCAACGGGATGAAATGGGTCTGCCTGAATATAGGATGCCAAAGTCCAATGGTTGACCATCATTTCCAAAGCAAAATAACCGTTATTTGCTGCGTTTTGGGTTTACAAAGATTTTCCGACACACCCCAAATGGGGATGGGTCAAAACCCTGGTACCTAGTGAACCCCAAAATAGCTGGTAAATGGATGTTCATCCCACTAAAAATGTATCTATAGGTATTGACCCATACCCAAATGGGTTCTGCAGCACTCAAAACGACCAAGTCCATGGAACCTTTTAGTAGCTAATTGCTGAGACATGGCAGCCACGCCCGGGGATTCTGTGACCTCTAAAATCATTCAATTGGTGTTCCGGGTTCTTTAACTTTACATGCAATGAACATCAAATAATGCTGCTAATAGTAGCCAATAATGATTATGAAAATAAACCGGGATATCCATAGATTTTCTGGAAATGTTCCTTCCATTCACTTCTGAAGTTTGTCACTCCCCAAATGCATTGACCAAAACTGACCCTTTCACAGCTATCATGAGGGCCGACCATCTTCCCGACTATGATGGATAGGGTTTTGACAGCAGCCTGTTATTAAACATCTCAGACAGGGGACCATACACACGCATGTTAACATTGGTCATAAAGCATATACCTACGTGTGTGTCCAGGTTTCAGATGACATTTTCTATGTGGATGTGTAATTTGCATCTATCTATCTATCTATCTATTCTACCCTATTCTATTCTACTCTATTCTATTCTATCTAATCTATCTAATCTATCTAATCTATCTAATCTATCTAATCTATCTAATCTATCTAATCTATCTAATCTATCTAATCTAATCTAGTCTAATCTATCTAATCTACCTACCTATCTACCTATCTATCTATCTACCTATCTATCTATCTAATCTAATCTATCTATCTAGTCTAATCTAACCTAATCTAATCTATCCTATCTAATCTAATCTAATCTTATCTTATCTATCTATCTATCTTATCTATCTTATCTATCTGATCTATCTGATCTATCTTATCTATCTTATCTATCTTATCTATCTTATCTATCTTATCTATCTTATCTATCTTATCTATCTTATCTATCTTATCTATCGAATCTATCGAATCTATCCAATCTATCAAATCTATCGAATCCATCGAATCTATCGAATCTATCGAATCTATCGAATCTATCCAATCTATCGAATCTATCGAATCTATCGAATCTATCGAATCTATCGAATCTATCTAATCTATCTAATCTATCTAATCTATCTAATCTATCTAATCTATCTAATCTATCTAATCTA
>Ga0126342_10016964_pt1 | contig 12634 bp, 11 predicted proteins | sample Cyp1metagenome_FD_92528 | JGI IMG/M metagenome (GOLD analysis project Ga0126342, IMG submission 92528) | Coral microbial communities from Lord Howe Island, Old Settlement Bay, Australia - Cyphastrea 1 metagenome | ecosystem: Host-associated > Invertebrates > Cnidaria > Coral ...
ATACATTACATACATTACATACATTACATACATTACATACATTACATACATTAAATACATTACATACATTACATACATTACATACATTACATACATTACATACATTACATACATTACATACATACATACATTACATTACATTGCATTGCATTGCATTACATTACAATACAATACAATCATACATACATACATACATTATATACATTACATACATTACATACATTACATACATACATACATACATAACATAACATAACATTACATTACATTACATTACATTACATTACATAACATACATACCATACATACATACATACATACATACATAAATACATACATACATACATACATATATACATACATACATACATACATACATACATACATCCAAGCATAGCGTAGCGTAGCGTAGCATTACATTGCATTGCATTGCATAACATAACATAACATAACATACATACATACATACCTACATACCTACATACCTTCATACCTACATACCTACATACCTACATACCTTACATTAAATTACATTACATTACATTACATACATATGTATATATATATATCTAATCACATGTGTATATATATAATTTATATACACGCACTATATACACACAATATGTCTGTAGGGAGAAAAACATCCTTCATTGCAAACAACTTTCCCCGATGCGTTGATGGAGGATCCTCAGGAAAAGAACCAACAAGGGGGAGGTCCTGCATTGCCTTACTAAGCTGCTCATGTTGCCCATCATGTCTGTCCACGTTGTCAACCTCAAGACTCAAAACCAGTTCATAACTTCATCCAATCTGATGGGATGATTGGGATCTGACTAGCTTTCAGCACATTCAGTTTTTCAATCCTTACATGCTGCTACAACAGAAATGGCATAGAACACCATCTCCACATTCAGAGGACAGAAACTGCTGTGAATCTGATGACCCCAGCCATGTTGATCTTCATGTCATCCATGGACTCGTGCAATTCTGAGGCTTTGGTTTCATGAGCCTGGCAACTAATGACAGGACGCAAATGAAAGGGTGGGCACACGCAAAAGCCAGGCAGTCTGGCAGTCTATCAGAACAAATGAAGCTTTGGAAATAGTTTAGCTAGCCCATGCTATCCCATGCTAGCCCATGCTAGCCCACAGTCCCAGTTGTTCTGCCCCGAAAGGATCAAAAGTTCTGCAATAAGATGCGAGTATCGTCAACAGTGCTAAGAAGTTCTAAGGCCTATTGGCAGCTGACCCTGATGACTGATGAAGACAAGTCATGACAGGTGACAATGATTCACTCTACAGCGCTGCCATACTGCCACAATAGCGCCACGTTTCCTTTTGGAAAAGACATATCCCCAATTGTCGTTTGGTTTTGCATGGATTCATAAATTAGAATCACTTCTTATCCCCATCAAATCCAGAAAGCCAACAAAACACATCCATTTCGAGAAACACAATGGGTGGTGGACAAAGTATATATATATACTATATATGATATGATATAATATATTATATATATATATACAATATATACATATGTATATAGTGTGTATATATATATTGTACTAATATACATCATCACCCCTTCTGGCATCACCAGATCACCAAAAATCGCCTGCTGCAGTTCCTCCAATTTCTTCATGATCTCCTGGATGCTGCTGACCAGCGTTGGCGCCTGGTCTCTGAGCTTAACCAAGTCTACGCGGATGACCTGCCATGGTGCCATGGTCATCCGGGGGGAACCTCGCTCCAACGTTAGTTAAGGGAGGGGCTGGCTGGAACAAAACTATGAGATTTTGATGGAAAATGGTGGTAAACCATGGTAAACCATGGTATCACCACGTTATCGCACCTTTTATGCAATACTTTTAAGATTTTCAAGATGGAAAATCATGGGAAACCACGGAAATAATGTAGGTCCTTTACTTTCAAACAAACCCGTTTGGTGGATGAAACATGGGAAACATACGAGCTCCCGTCAAAATTCTCTACATCTCAGTACAGTAGTTGCTATTTTCGGTTCTGGCTTTTTTTTGGGGGCCTTTCAAGTGTATTGTGCCATTATCGATTTCTGGGGGGGGCCTATCGCTTTACAGTATTTCGTGCACATCTCTGACAACAGTGTTTCTGCGATACTACAGTGGTCTTCAACTGTAAAACATATGGAAACAAACATAAACACATAAAATGACAACAGTTCACCCACCAAATTTTTGCGATCGGAGGGTATCACAAGCAACAATTCACATATGTAAAGAAGTCAAAACGGTGCACTTCTGAAGGATGAACCGTCATGAATTCAAACCCTAAGCCACCCCTAAGACAGCCTCTCTTTTGGAATCTAAACTTGACTCACTGTCTGAATCCATCTCCAAAACAGCTGAAGCAACTGAAGCGTGTTGGTGGGACGTCGGTTTTCACGTGCATGGTGTTGAGGTAGGCATTCAGCGGGTTCATGTGTCCTTCCACCATTTTTGCGACCTGTGCGGCATTTTTTTCGGCAACTTGTCACCATCTGTGGTGAGGGTCCACTGAACCTTTCAAGACCAGCCTGGCTCCTGTAGTCCTCCACCTTGTCGTCCGTCTGCCCTTGGTGGCTGATGTCAGTGATGCCATGATCGACTAAACATCTGTACCTCCAGCGATGATACGACTGTTGATACGACTGCTAAGCTAGGCACGACCCATGTCCGAAACCAGCTTCTGCACTTCAGACACGTGGTCCTGGACCCGTGATATATCATATAATTATATATATTATTATATATATAATAAATTATACATATAATAAATTATATATAATATATATATATAATAAATTATATAGTTGTCATATATTGTCATATTACATCAATATGGTTTTCTCTCGAAATACGTTCGAAATGGAATTTATTTCAAAATGGCTTTCTTAATGGCGAACCTGTGATGATCAAACATGGAAATTTGGGGCTTTCACACCTCAATGCGACGTCCCAATCTTTCCATCTGCTGATAGGTGGTTCTTTGTTGGAGCTCCAGTTCCTGCAGCTCTCAGCGCTTTTCCCTTGATTGGGGGCATGGATGGGGGCGATTCCCCAAAGATCAGGAACAGAAATAGGAACATCATGGAACATCCAAAAACTTGGCGACAACTTGGCGACAAGAATTCACACCCGCCAGCTGGTTTGATAGTTTTCCTTCCAGCTGTCCTCGCCCTTTCGTTGCACCGCCGTCTCCACGTCTTCATGCTGGACGCGTGTTGAGTGCAGTTCTTGCCTCAGGCCCATGGGTTTGTCCATATCCTAAAATGGCACTTTGAATGTGGAAAATAACTACAAAATCATCAGATTCTGGGGTACATCGAACTGTACTTAGCCGCTCCCCGTTTTCATACAGACCGATGGTGCTTCTGAATCACAATTTTTACAGATCGATTGAGGCCCAAACACTGCAGCTTGCGTTTCAGCAAGACTTCCACTTAGCGTTTCATTTCCACGAGAGTGTTCCTTTCAGCACACCCATCTCAAGAGATGTTCCAACTCAGAATATGTCATAGGATGCCAGGAGAAAATATCGGCCTCAAGAGTCTCTTGGCAGCTGGAGATCTTCTCTTCGGATTGTTGACATGCTTGATGTAACTCCTGGTAGCTCCGCTTGGTGACAATTTGACCCAAATGTGGCGCCAAAAAGCAGTGCCAACAAAAAGGAAACAAAAAAGCAGTGCCAATATTGTCCAATTGGGTATGGGTCAATACCTATAGATACATTTTTAGTGGGATGAACATCCATTTACCAGCTATTTTGGGGTTCACTAGGTACCAGGGTTTTGACCCATCCCCAATTGTTTGTCCAATTGTTTGTCCAATTGTTTGTCCAATTGTTTGTCCAATGGATTCAAAATGATTCAAAAGGGCCTGGATCGAAGTTTGCAAAGAAACATGCCGCTCTTGATCTAACGCTTGACCTGCTCTCCATCTCTCAAAGGCCTCAGGGCTCGTTTCTGGACACCAAGATCACCAAGGCAGGAAGGCATTGGCCCTCAGCTCGAAACCGTGTTCAGCGTCTCCAGCTCCCTTTCTAGACCTGGAGAAAAAAAAACATGAACACATTGAGTAATATTGAGTATCAACTAGTATCAACTACAAACCTGTCTGGATTCCTAGGTCGCCACTGAATCTTACTGTAACATCTGTAACATACTATTAACACACTTCTTTCTGTATTGGAAACTCAATGCATCATAATGCATCATAATGCATCATAATGCATCATAATGCATCATAATGCATCTATCATTATCTGAGACTTCTGCCAAGAACTGAAGTTTCCATCATGGCCACTCCTTGGCGGGTCGCAACTTGGAATCTGGGACCATGGCGCCGCGACCGCATACCGCGACTCTGAGCGACCAGGCCATTTTGGCTCGGTGGCTCTGCCTCCAACGGGTGACATTTACCTTTCGAAAAATGAGCAAACCAATAGCATCCAATAGCTATTATTTGTTTCAATATGTTTCAATATGTTTCAATATGTTTCAATATGTTTCAATATTTCAACATCTTTGTATCATGTTTACATATATTTACTCAAGCTTTCACCAGCAATTACAGTCAGGCAGGACCAACTGATGTGACTCAGCCTCTGGAACTGCATCCGTGTGATCACCTTCCACAGCTCCTGGATTTGTTTCAAGGCAATCTATCTGTAGTCCAAAGGTCTGGCCTCAGAAACGGTTGGATGTTGAAACGGTTGAAGAATTTTGAAGGGTCACACTCAACAAATATCATCAGGCACCCACCGATCTGGCTGAAGACCACTGCCAAGCATTTCTCCATGCGCTGGAAAGTGTGGGCACAGGTTAAAGCCTGCTGCCTTCATGGAAATCCATGGGAAATCCATGGGAAATTCATGGGAAATCCATGGGAAATCCATGGGAAATCCATGGGAAATCCATGGAATATGTTGGAACGTTTTGACATCAGAAGTGCTGCTTTGCCAGCCTCACAGCAGCAGACTCCCCCGCGAGGTTTTGCTCACCACTGGCCATTCGTTCTTGCCTTAAATGACACAATGATAGTGCGACACAACATTTGACATGTTCAGGGGAAAAAATGTTGGGTGGGTTGACCCCGAGCATTTGAACTCAGGGTAGACTGAGTCCAGCACACGTTTGCAAGACTCTGCTCCACTGACATGAGCTTCTCCTATTTAGGCTGATTAAAAACATTTAAAAATCTTTGCGCATCGTGTTGCTGCTCGGTGCATATCACTTGCAACTCGTGTAACTTTCCAACTCAGCACATGGCGCAGCAAGATCAGCAGCAGGTCCTCCATCTTGCCCAAAAAATCCGTCTGGCTCTTAGCACGGCTTTCATAGAAGTCAGCCCATTTCTTGATGGCATTCCTCGGTAGAAAAGTCCGGCCATTGCTCCGAACACCAAGCAACACCATTGAAGCAAGAAACCAGAAACTGTCAGAAGTGCTGTGACAAAATTTCAGTGGTAACGCTGTTTTTGGAGAGCAGCAAATAGCTACTGTAGTCACTGCAGTAGCTTTTTGCACCATAATGATCCATCATGTAGAAATATAGATGAAATATAGATGAACTATGAATGAAAAAAGTGGAAATTCTGGAACTCTTTGGATCTTGGCCCGTCTCGGCCTGCCTCGAAAAAACTTTCTCCGAGCAGCATATTTGTGTTCGTGGTCTGAAAGGACTTGAAAACCATGGGAGGTATGTTCTCCCAACTGTCCTTGTCAAGCCTCAAGCGTCACTTTGGCAATTTGGGCTCGGGTCAATTTTGTATGTCAAAATTGAGGTTCCCCCAAAATGGACGGTCAATACTGTCAATAGAGTCAATACTACAAAATGAGACAAATCTGTGGGGCTGGGGCCCCACAAAATTTCAACACACGCCCAATTTGAGTCTCAGTGCCAATCTGGTTTCGGTCAATAGAATCTGAGTTCTATGCACCATCTTCGCAATATTAAGAGACGCCATGGCAGCAAATACTGGATCTACAGGAGGCAAAGGCTGCGACAGGCTTCCAAGAAACATGTGCGTTCTGATTGCCGGTGCTCTCAATCCTGGCTGAGTTGCTTTTCTCACAGTTTTTACCAGTGCAAACTAGTCCACACAGTGCGTTGAGCTTACTCTGCTGACGAATGTGAGGAAATGGCTAGCGATTCAAAGGCTGGATTTAAAACACGGAGGTCTGCATTCAGTCTTCATCATTCACAGGCCGCGACACTCAGCCATAGCACAAATCTTTTCCATACATCGCCACGGTGTGTGCTTGCTTGACAAGTACCTGAGGCGATCAAGCGGCTGTCAAATCTGTAAAGAATAGGGGCTGGGTTTTACTGCAGAATTGTGCAGGTTTTTCTTTCGAAACTACCTGAGAAATCCCAAGCTGCCTGGAGAAAATCCTTGGAAAACACGAGGAAAACCTAAGGGGTCAACTGCCTTCCCTCTGGCCCCACCATTGCATCTCAGTTTCTGACCCAAGTGGCGGCAAACACCTTCTCCAGGTCCAAACACCAGCACGGTGTCACTCCATGAGACCTTGAGATATGGCCAGTGGATGGCCAGTGGCCAGTATCGCTACAGATCCAAGGCACGGTTCAAAGGTGCAGCTTCGCGCCCTTTGTCAGCGACAGATGCTTCAATCAGTGCCTACCTGTCAGCACGTTCCGCACAGCACTTTGTCCGCACCGGGGGAACGGTGGGCCAGTTGAGCATAAAGTCAGCAAAAGTCTGACATGGGATGAAAAATGGATGAAACAGATTCCCCATAGATTCCCCAAATCCAAACCCCGCCTGCTCCTCGACTTCTTGGAGTCTTCTCTGAAGACCTCGGTGAGTCCATCCGTGTGCAGATTCCATGTTTAAAGACATCATCCGTGTCATCCAGCAACTCAGATTCGCCATGGCTCAAAATTGCGTCCCAAAATTGGATGATGAATATTGATTGATAGAAAACATGACACAGCATGACCAAAATCTGCAGTTTTGCCGGGCTTTACCCGAAATTTCCAGGTGAAAAGCTGAGCCAAGGAGGACACCCAAAATCTGCTGCTGCAACGAAGTCTTCTCCCCTTTCAAGGTGGTGATCTGAGCCGCAAAGCCAACATTCCCAGTTGTTGGCTTAGAAGAATCACGCATGAATCCTATGAAACAGTGAACCTCGTTCAACATCAAACATCACTCAGTACCAACATCATAGTACCAACCCCAAGCGATTGCTGCGAAACCTCAATGCTATGGGGTGGTTCAAAACAACTTTCCGAAGCCACAGGTGGCAGTTTCTGGGCACTTGACCTGCTGTTGCAAGCGGGAATTTTCTGCCTGGCTAGGACTTTTTGTCAGTGGGGGGTAGTGGTACCCCAGCCATTCTGAACGACCAAAAAAGGACTATGGTTGATGGTATCAACCTGTTTCACAATCCGTCCCGAAAAACTGCGCGTTATTTATGTTGATTTGTCAGGCCAAATAGAAGCGGCAAGCCAAAAGGGCTTGAAACCACCTGTCAAAATTGGGAATGTCTGCAGCGCAGCTGTTCAATTCCGCCTTTTGTTGAGTGAAGTGCCTCTTCACCTAACAGTGTGAAGGTATCTGAAACCAGATATGTCACCTTCACTCACAGCAGTTCACTCCTCGTCTTGCAAACGCTGGACATCACCCACCATGGTCTTCTTCAGTTCCTGGCAATGGTTTCTTGTTTTGCTTGAAGCACCTCCTCTTTTATCTTTGCTTTCTTTAATACCTTCATATAATACTCATACTCATAATTCATACTTATACTCATATATCTTCAACCTCCGCTGTTTCCCAGCACCTGCCGATCAGAATCCCGCAGAATCTAAAACAGCACAGAAATTCTCCTGAAGTTGCCCTTGGTAGTGCTCCTCAATCCCAGCCTTTGCGGAGTTGCACCATGAGTGCTAGTGCTAGCGCACAGGATGGAAAAGCTTCATAGCCAACCTCTTATCTTTTGCGCAACTACGGTCGCTTGCCAAGTACCTTGTCGCTGCGAAGGCTTTCAATCTCTTGCCGCTGCGCTGCCAACTCCTGCCAGAGGCAACATTGATGGACTGCCAAGAGGTTTCAAGGTTCAAGGTCCAAATGTCACACCGATTCCATGGCAAGATTGGCAAGATTGGCAAGACGACTGTCCAGCCTCATTTTGCATAGAGATGAAATCCTCCAACGATGCAAGCTTGCCCTTCAGCCTGGCACCAGCAGCCCTTCTGTTTTTCAGCCTGTTGGGCTACCCTGCTATGGATCATGGATGCTTCCAAGCTGCCCAGTTGGCATTGGCACATCGCTGCTTCCAGACATCATCATGGCGGCAGGTCGCACAAGAAATGCCAAAACCTTCACGGGATGATGTGCGGTGGTACCTTGAGCCTGCACTCACAAGACGCAAGCGATCTCTTTGATTTCACAAGTTGCACATCACCAAGCTATATATTTACATTCAATCATATTAACACATACAGTATGACGACTGTATGGCACATATAACATCATATAACATCATATAATATCACATAACCTTTATAACCTGACATAAACCAGAATCTATTTTTCAATCCATTGTCCATGGTATGCAAATGTATGCAGTGTCTATTGAGTCTATTGAAACAAAATGCTGACAATGCCAGGCTATTTCACCCTGTCTTCCCCAAAGGTCTGGTTGTACATCCCGCAGCTTGTCATGCAGCGGACTAACAATGGCCATTTTGCCATCCTTAAAGGATCTAGAGGGGCTACCCAAGGTTTGCTCACCGAATACCTTATTGATTGGCTGCGCTTTGTCCTTTTTCTTCTTCCCCTGCGGCACGAAGTATGAAGCCTGTAGGGACACTCCTCGGTGGAATCTAGATGAATCATGATGAATCTAGCGGCAAAAACCAGGCGAGAACTGCCGTTGGGTGTGCCCAAGAATCTGACCATCCAAAGCCGAACACAAAGCGGGGTTTGAGGCCCTGAACCGGAGCCTCAACACAGGGGCTGCACATAAAAAAGTGTTTTTTTAACGAACTCCCCCCATCCCATCTCATGATTTGAAATATCAGTTTGCCCTTCTGAAACCTGTCGAATCTAGAGGAAAATCCATGAAAAATCCATCATTGGTCCATCATGTTTCATCATGTTTCATCATGTTTCATGGGACACCCACCGTCGCATGCAGCTCATGGGAGGCGAAGAAGATCCAGACATCGCCTTCTTCGACTGGGACAGTCCTGAAGAACCACGGTTTTTTTTCTCTGAACATTGAGGGAACACCACCCCCCAATCTAGTGTTTAATATTGTTTAATATTGTTTAATCATTATTTTATCATCTGTATATTTATCATTATTTATCTATGATTTGATGGCCATCCTTCGGGGTATACCATTCCCATCAAAAGAAAACCAAATGAAGAAAGGAACTTTCGGAAACGACGCGGAAACTAGATGCAACAAGTTGAGATGAAACTTTGTTTAGGATGCAATTTGGGTTCTTCTCAAGCTCTCTCAAGCTCTTTCAGGTCCGAGCTTTCCGGCTATGATTGGACGGCCCGACCTCAACGATACACAAAGTTGACAGATGAAATATTCTGTAGATCCGTTGACGATACGTATGATATGTCTGGAGAGGTGTATGAAGATATGCATGAAGGATCAATCATTTTCTGCGATGCGACCATATGTAGTATTGATGCTGAACTTACCAGTATTGCGATCTTGCTCCTATGGCCACAAGCTCTAAGCAATGTCTCCTTAGTCTCTTTGCAAAATCTAAAGCCGGGGCTGGTTCATTTGCACCACAATATTCGCTCGTAGATGTGCAAGTGCCATTGGGCCTGACATCATGTCATCACTTTTCAATACTTTTCAATCTGATCGACCATTTGCTTGGTTTTTCCCTCATAGATCTCATAGACAATCCCTATATAGGAGTCTAGATGAGTCGAATGTGTGTACCGCCATTTGCAAAGCCGGTCGCTTCCGGCGAATCGAGGCTCACCTGAGGTGTACTTGTCACGATGTTCGTGAATAAAGCCTGGGGAGTTGGCGTGCCATGTGCTGGTCCAGTATGAGTGGTTGAAGCAATAGGATCCACCATCCCCAAAATCACCACAAATGGGTGTTATACACTTTCAAAAAATGGGTGGTTTATTCTATTCTATTTTTGCTTTACTAACAGTAGTATCTTTGAAGGAACTAAGATCAAAAAAAATGCTCACCTGAAAGCATCCCACCAGTCCTTTGACATCTTTTGACTACAAATAGCTGGAACTGCAGAGCCAAATCAGATAGAATTTGATTTGTTGTTCTTTTCCAAATGAAATGCACGTTTACGTAGAACTATCAGATTGACATACTATCATAGATTGACCCCCTGCTCCAGTCCCTTCCCTGAGCTACCTCCCGGATCAATGTAAGAGCAGACCCGGCCAAGCGTTTCATCTCTGGGCCTGAAAAGGTCCAACCAGTCTGATTCTTTTAGATTCGACCGCTATGAAAAAGAAAAGAAGCGAGCAGATGATTTCGGAGCAATTTTCACGCGCGGAGTTCCATGTTAGAGTTCATGATATTCTGGTGTATTTTGATACTCAGCGGAATTGTTTGAAATGCCTACGAGCAGAACCCTGCCTCCCTTTAAGCTCAGCTACAGCTAGTTCAAGACGTTGTGTCAGAGCCTGCAAACAGGTGACTTTGAGATCGAAAAAAAACTTTGAGCAATGAATGAGCAACGATCAACCCCTTCACAAAAATAGAAAACAACAGACATGGTTTGAAGAACACCACATCAGCTAGGGATGAACGGGCGCTGCTAATTTGAGGAAATCCTTAACAAGCAACAAAAAGAAACTCTGCATGACGGGCCTCAATCAGGGAGTCTACTCCGCCAGTTGTGTCCAAGCGCCGAAAGAAGCGGCGGGGCCCTGCCGGATTCGGCAGCAGCTTTCCCTTCCTGGGATTGCTGCAGCATGCCGAGCATGCTGCAGCGGTTTTCGGAGGCAGAACACTTTTGACTGAGGCTCAAACACCATCTGCGTCACTGCAGACTCTAAAAGAAGCAATCTCTCCGCCTCAGAACAGCAGAAGGGAACACTCTTTTGATGTTCTTTTGGTGAAGGGATTGAGAATGGGGATAAATATCATTCGTTGCTTCATGGCTTTACTTGTTTGTTTGTTTGTTTGTTTGCTTGTTTGTTTGTCTGTTAGTTTGGTTTGTTTGTTTGTTTGTTTGTTCGTTTTTTTTTTTGTGTGTGTGTTCCTCGAAATTGCTCAACCATTCCACAAATTTCAACTGGCCTCAGAAACAAATTTCCTCAGCACCAACCATGGCTCCTGTAGATCTTCTTGCCTCCGGGTCATGCTGAGTGATTTGAATTTGACATCTTTTCATATCTTTTCATCGTGAGGAGCAGGGCCTTTTTCCTGATTGAACATATTGAAGGTTGTAGGCATGCAGGACTAAAGATCACTGCATTCTCTCTGGCACCTGCTACACTCCTCTGGTATCCTCTGGTGATAGCAGCTACTCGCCATGAGGATCATTAGGACAGGAGAATTCCCAAAAATTGCCCACTGACAGACTCAGAGCTTCATCGCACAAACGTGAACAAAAAAGATAAAAGAGTGTGAGTTGCGTCACATTTTAGCAGGATTTTAGCAGGATATTCTGTATATTCCTTGACTTTACGGCAACCTGCAACATCCTGCAACCAATGGCAGCTACCAATGACATCCATCTGCCAAATCATCCAAATCAAGCCATAGATGTCCTCCAGGCAGCCAGGCTGTTCGCCGATCTCCTGGATTGGGATGGGACCAATGGACCAATGATAGTGGTTTCCTATCTAAACAGGTACCAGGTAGAGCATTCTTTGGTTAAGAGGTGGTGAATATTCTAAGTCTTGGTTGCTTGATATCAACATTTTTCGTTCACGTCCACATGTTGAGTTGGATAATGTCCGCATTTCCGTTGGCAAGCGTGAAATCCATTCGAAACACTGGGGATATCCATTTCTCTGCATTTCCATCTGTCCATTTTTGGGGGGCCACTCGAAGGGTGAGACCACCCTGTCCGGCCGCTGCTGCAACGTGCTCCTGCTATGTCTGGGCCAGGCCGATCTCCGGCATCCAGCTACCGTGTGCCAAGTCATGTCCGACAGATCAACCAGGAAGCCGCGAAGCCAAATCTGCTGATTGCACTCATTGTGTCAAATTGTGTCACTAAAGTCACCAGTGCATACTTTATAATACTTTATATATATATATATATTTGTAATTTTTTATATACTAATGATATACCAATGCCTTGAAGAAAACTTGAAAGCCTTGAACACTTACTCTGCGGGGACAGCCCAACCGCCCTTTTGTGAGATGGACCGTCTCCCAGGAACATGACCAAGTCGCTGCAAAATGGTCACCGGTTCGCCCTAAGTTTGCCAGACTACAGGCAAATGAAAGTGAGCTTATGTGATATTGCGTGATATGTGTGATGTTAATATGTGATGTTAATCGAAGGGAGTTTAGAAGTGAAACTTCCGACAATATGGACAGTTGAAAAGCAGAGGTGAGAAGAGTCAGAAGAGACAAGATCAGAAGAAAGAAGAGGTAGATGCGCGAAAAGATAGGAAAGTCGCGATTCA
>Ga0126342_10016965_pt1 | contig 12634 bp, 8 predicted proteins | sample Cyp1metagenome_FD_92528 | JGI IMG/M metagenome (GOLD analysis project Ga0126342, IMG submission 92528) | Coral microbial communities from Lord Howe Island, Old Settlement Bay, Australia - Cyphastrea 1 metagenome | ecosystem: Host-associated > Invertebrates > Cnidaria > Coral ...
CTACCTATCTAATCTATCTAATCTATCTAATCTATCTAATCTATCTAAGCTATCTAAGCTATCTAAGCTATCTAAGCTATCTAAGCTATCTAAGCTATCTAAGCTATCTAAGCTATCTAAGCTATCTAAGCTATCTAAGCTATCTAAGCTATCTAAGCTATCCTATCCTATCCTATCCTATCCTGTCCTATCTATCCTATCTATCTATCTATCTACCTATCTATCTATCTATCGATCTATCTATCTATCTCTCTCTCTCTCTCTATCTCGCTGAGTACAATCCACATTGACCTGAAACTGTTCTCGCTGAAGCCTTCCATAGAGCTTTTCACTTCCGCAATTCTTTCCCTCGACCATTGGTCAGTTCTCTCACTCATTTTTCGCCCACTTTACTATTGTGAACTTCAGCCTTTCTCATAAAGTATGACGAATTGGTATAATGCTACTAAGTCTACGAACATCCTTTGGTAACTTCTTTCCTCCGTGAAATAAGCAACCTGCTAAGGGAATACTGCTGCTGACACATGGTTCACCATTGGATCGAAGACCTAAATATATATTATCATATTTTATTATAATACTTGTATTAATACTTTATTGTATTATACTATGTTATATTATATCATATTATGTTACGTTGTGTTATTAGTTATGTTATACTAGACTGTAATATCTTATAGTCGTATATTAATATCTATAGATAAACATATTACATTATATATGTTATTACATTATATTAAATATCTATAGAATTCTATAGATATTTGGTGTACAACTATCATAGGACCCCAACACTTCGAATGCAGATCTGGGGGGTCTCAGAGTTTGACCTGTCCAAATGGGAACCAAAATCTCGTGGCATCCGAGGTCTTGAACGAAACCGACATCTTCAACGGAAGCTGCGGTTCTTTCATGCCCCGTGGCTGTCTGGGCTGTGAGTACCCACAACTTATTGCCACGTCACGTCATCAAAAAGGGGTGTAACGGCTTGCACTAAGGTGCAAACACAGATGTCATTTACAATGTCTATGTCATACTATACACTGTATTGTATTTGCACAGACAGAACCCATTCTATATCCATAAAGAATCACCAGCAATCCCAGAAAAGGCCCGCTGGCCAGGAATCTCAGCGGTTGCTTCCCACTGCAGCCATGTGTCAGACCCAGCACCTTGGATTCCTGTACCTACCAGGCCGCTGGAGCCGGTCCCGATGTTTTGGTCTGTTGAATCTATGGTTTTGAGTTGGTTCCATTGGTTCCCAGAAATCCAGGTGCCAGTTTTGCGCTGCTCAAGTGCCAGGTGGATTATGCGCTAAGTCCTGGCGTCACCAGCCCGGTGCGTTGTCGCTATCCACCCTTCAATCCTGAGGAGCTGATTTCAAGATATTTCAAGGGTAAGATTGAAAAACAGATGAGAAATGGCGACCGTTGGGTATGGTTTACTAAGTTTACTATTTGATTGATCACTTGAGTCTTGCCAGAAACAGCAACTTGCTAACAGCAATGGTTGTAAGAAGTGGTGCTGATTCACGGGCTTTAGACACAGCCGGGACACGATCGGAAGACTTTGAAGACCAAAATCCTCCCTTTTGCTGGGGTTTTCAGCCGATCGCATGTGACATGTTTTCGTGTTTGATGGTTTTTGATGGTTTTGGAGCTTTTCAGTTATTGATCACAGAATATGATTATGTATTCCTCTGCTCTGAAGTTGGACTTGGCTCAAATTTGTTGACCCCCCAACATTGCGTAAAATCTAATGGAGTCAAACTCTATGACAGATAGAAACGGATGTGTGGATGATCTAGCAGTCATTCATCGATTCGAGGCTGTTTCTTATTGTTTTTTTTTTAATCAGAATCCTTATCGACAAATCGGTATTCTGGGTTGAGTCTGTTTTTTCCCCTGCTGATGCCTTGATTTTGCAGTGCAATCTCCATGTTGCGCCGTAGGACATGGTGGAAGCTGGCCTTCGCTGTCCCGGGGACTGGCACTGGAGTTGGCGTGACATGTGGAGAGTTTGACCCGGCAAGCCATTGGTTTTTGTGGCATTTTGAATCCTTACTTTGGGGATGTCACAAATGTATTGTAACACATTAATTATAACATATTATAACCCAACATCGAATATCCACCTTTCAAAAATTATTGTGATCATTATTGTTAATTACTACTACTATTGCTACTAGTATTGCCATTTTCATTATTCTTATTATTCATAGTGGTATACACCACTGAAATTAACCAATAGCTCTGTGGGATGCACGTCCAAGAAAGTTGCGGGGTTCATCAGTTTTACCACATGGAACAAACACACACGCTTTATTCCGTTATATATATAATACAAACTGATACACATTATTATTGTTATCATTATTGTTATTATTACTATCATTATCAGTATCATTATGAATTATTCATTAACTATTACTTTTTTGGTTATAGTTGTATATATATATATATATGTACATGTATTATCTTATATATATAGCACAACATCGAGTCCCCCCTAAAAAAACCAGATCGACGACATCAGTCGATTTCGAACTCGGAGCCAGGACAACATCCAAGCGGACCGCGAGGCCGAGATCCTTCAGCTGTCCAGCTGTGAAATGTTCTGTCCGAGCCCCCCACCGCCCGCAGGCTTGTTTTTTTTTGGGGGGGAGGAACTTTAAAAATAAGGGGAGGGACAAAAGTTGATGGGGGTAGAGTTGCTACGATTTCTAACTGTTTCTATTTGTTCCTGAATGGGTAGCGAAGGGACCTACTCATGCCATTTAAAGAATTTATAGAATGCATTCGGATTCGTGGATTCTATCAGGTTTGTTTGTTGCGTTTCAAAAACATGTTGGGAACTCAAAGTTCTCACTCCCATCGGGAGGCTATGTGAAGTCTCATGACCTTCTGAGCTTTGGAGAGAACGAGACAGGAGTGGAGATCAACAGGCTCTTCCTGCGCTGACTGCTGAAAGATGTGAAGGGACTGGCAGTGACTAGCACAAGAGCCATTTTTTGTGATCAGTACTGCATGTTCTTGCTATACAGTATACATATTATGTATATGATTGTATATGTATGTATATACTGTGTGTGTATACGTATATATATATATATACATATATGTGTATACATATATACATGGATGGATGGATGGATGGATGGATGGATACATAGATAGATAGGCCCTGAACTTCCAACCGCCAGTTGTTTGATTGCTGGATCCACGGGTTTTCCGCAGGGCACCAGCCTACAGCTGTGCAGATGGCTGGACGGGAACGGCGAATCATAGCTGCATGATCGATCGGAGCAATGGAAAATGCTCCATACCTGTGTGGCTTGGCTCATGGTGCCATTGGTGCCATCATGGCATCTAAAAATCTTGGGAAAACCATCGAAAACCCATTCCACTGGCCCACTGGTTATATAATCAATGTTGATCATTATGTGATTCCCATATGATTTCCCATTAACCTGGCCCCAAATTGGAATAAATTGGAGCTATACCCCATGTTCAGACCCATTTGTTTGACCATTGATGGGATGAACATCCAGCATCAGCTATATCTGGCAGTTTCTCTTGGAGGTAGAGCGCATTCGATGAGCATGTGACTATAGTTGAGTACAAAAACACGGCACGTCTATGAAAGGATTACCATGGATTACCCTATCCAAGGACCAAACTTGCCAAGTCTTCCCATTCACATAGAATTTCGACTGGGTTTGAGACCAAGGACTTTCCAGGGTTGCTTCCAACTGGTGCCATGCAAACCCATCGATCCGCGCTCTTTTGACGTGCCTTGTAGCAATGGCGCAGGGGCATGGAGGGTTTCAGCGGGACGCAGGTTTGGATGTTTCTGGCGAGCCATCAAAGCCCAGGTTTGTACCTACAACATCACTGAGTGCATGGAAAGGAGTCAGGACTGCGGGGTGCATCATGGATAATCATAGTCAAGATTTCAGGCCCTTGAATCCACATATTTTGGCAGTTTTTTTTAAACATGTTTTTTTTGGTGGTGACGAATCACACTTCCGCAGTGCCCAAACTATGACCCATACCCAGGTGGGGTTGAGTCAACAAGTTTTTGGTCATTTCTGGTGGCAACACATCCACTGCGTAGCGAAACACTGCAATTTCACTCTGAAATTTATGGCGGGCAAAAATTAGGGTGGAATCTAGGACACGATTCTGACCATCTTGTACAATGTGGGGCCCCCGTTCGATAGCTAAGTTGGTTTATAACTCCAATAACTATGGTTTATGGTACTTATAACTATAGTTACTGGGGCTTATAAACCAACTTATAACTGGGGGGCCTCACATTGTAGCATTTTTATGTTTACCATCATACTTTTCTCGAGTTTTGATCCGTCAAAACACGGCACAACTCTGCAGCCGTTCTTGGCCGTACTATCTCCCAACCCCGGGCGGAGCGCATGCTCCGACTGCGGCGAGGATACGGTGGGCCCCTACACTGGCCCAATGGGTGGCACCAGCTGCGAACTCTCCTGCCGCGATCCAATGCTAGGTTGGGAAACCAGATGTTGGAGGGCATGAAATTACTGGAATCATGGCAAAATAAGGTAAGGGCAGTCCAAAATGGCCGCACTTTTCGGCTTTCATAATGTAAGCAAATTATTTTTAGATCTCCCAAAATCAGGTAAGTATCCCAAATGTAAGTGAATTATGAACATTTGTCCAGATGATTTGATTATTTTACACCAGAATGAGCCAAGAAACATGGGATCAGACTCCACAGTCGTACAAAGTCATCCAGATTTTGGTGCAGATGATGTACTTATTATAAGATTTAACAAAAACAATATTGATTAAACTGGATTTGCACCAATTTTCGTTGATAAAATCTTGGCATAAGATCCAATATAATCTGGTAGTCCAGATCAAGCAAACAACAATTAGACGAACTGACTATATAATCCTAATAATCTACGTAGATATTCCAAACATTTCCAAACAATCTATATGATTCATCATAATCTAGATAGTCTATTAGTCTTAGTTGGTCTCATTTACCCTAAACAGTTTATTAGATAGTCTATTTTTGTAATGGTCTTAATCACAATAATCCAATTTGCCCTCCTGTAAACTTTTTTAATGGGTAAATCGGTAAATCCGCTATAAATCACCATTTTCAATAGCTATGTTTCCACTATAATTCACTGTAAATCCACTATAAATCCACTATAAATCACTATAAATCCACTATAAAACCCATCATTTGCAGTTCATCTTCATCAGGAAGTCATGGGAACAATCCACCAGGTGATGTCACCACGGCGTCCTGTGAAGATTTGAACATCAATCCCAACAGGACCTGGGTGCTGGCCATGTTCAGTATCAAAACATCTCCAATAATTGCGTACAGCCATTATATATTATAATATGTGTATATATATATTATTATATATATATTATTGTATATTATATATACACATATATAATTATGTATACATATGAATATATATATATATATATACACACGACACACTTGTATTCTATATATACATATACACATGCAATACGCACACCTGAGATCGAGCAATTCCGGGAGACCTGCCACAGCAGAAGGTGGCATTGCTCAGTTGGTTTCACAAACTTCGGCACCCCATCCCTTAATTTAACATAGCCATGGAATATCACCGTGTTTAATAGGTAAATCATCTACAGATGCGCCATCTACTACCGGCAGGGGATGGTCATGGTGATCCAGAAATATCAACGGTTAATGGACGGTCACCATAGGAGAATCCTCACCGTCCATGACCGCAGCAATATATTACAGGAGGATGGAGTATCAGCTACCAACGTACCTCGGCGCAGAAAGGTTGAGTTTATTCTGCCGTACTTGAGCAGACTTCATGGAGGGTATTAGATACGATAGATTATAGATAGATTATAGATAGGTTATAGATTTAGACCGTATTTCCCAATACATTTTTGGTCTTCTGCGGTTTGGACGTGGTTAGAACATCCAGAACATCCCAACAGGATCATCCAGGATCATCCCATGGCGAAAGCTATGGTTTTTTCCTCAGGTGCAGCATGTATTGTCCGAAGCCTACGACCCTGCCGGATGGCTACGAACATCTTGGCAGCTTGGCGTGGCCCACGTGCCCACGTCCGGTTTCATGCTGATAGGCCCGCAGTGATAACAAAAAATAAGCCCAGGTGGTATCCCCAACAGCAAAGGTAGGAAAGAGTGACAGCCAGTGAACCCACACCCCTATCTAGTTTCAACCCTGGCCTAAGATTGAGATCTGGAAAGCAGCTACAAAATTGTTTTTGAACATGTTTTTGTTTTTGTTTTTAATGAAACAATATGTTTTTAAATGAAAAAAATGATTAAATTTATGATTTGAACATTTGCTTTAAAACGATGTATGATTGTTTTATTTATTTTTTTTTTAAACAGTTTTTTTTAAATGTGTTTTTTAAAATTATTTTTTAATGATAGTTTTTTGATTTGTTGTGTGTGTGTTTTTTTTTGAAATCATTTTAAAATCTATTTTTGGAATGTTTTTTTTAAATGTTTTTTTACTAATGGATTTGCGTTATTTATTTTCTGTTTTGCGGTTTTGCGTTTGTTCATGTCAGCTGAACTGAGAGCTGATAGATAGTTGCAGCTGACCTGGAAATTGGGGCAAACATTGAGTTGACTGAGTTGACAATTAGCAGCAACTAGCTAACTAGCAGTAAACTTAACAAGTGAAGCTTTCAATGTGTAACTTCTTTTTTGTATGACAAGATTTGCTGGCAACTATCACACAGCTCTGATCTGTTAGCTGTGAACCCTACCAGTTGTGAGTTTTGCTCAGGGGTCCTGCTTTTAGCTGGGAAGGGTGCATGATCAGTTCAGAATTAGTGACCTATGCCTAGGCCTAGTTTCTTTGCTCGGTTTCCAGCTGCTTGCAGCCAGCTGCCCACTAAGTTAGTAGGGCCTAGGGCCTACGGCCAGTTTCTCTGCCATCACCTTGTCCAAAAAATCAAAAGCGAGTGCCTTTAGCGAACCAACCCTTAAAAAACATAAACAAAGCATAAAAAACATCATTAAAACATCATATAAAAACATAAACAATCATATAACTCATAAACAAATCATTAAAAAGCATCAACAATCATTAAAACACATAAAGCCATAAAAAACATCATAAAATGTGTCATGTTTTTTTTTTTTAAATGATTTATCATTATTTCTTTCATGTTTTTTTTAATGTTTTTTTTTTTTAAATGTTTTTTTCAACGTTTCTTTTAATGTTTTGTTTTTTTAAATGAATTTTTAAATTTTTTTATGACACTTTTGGAGCCTATCTCGAGTCTAGAGGGCGTCACCCTGCCCCCGGAGCTCTCTAGAGTTTAGGGTTTGGGGGTTAGGGTTCGCCAACACAGCTGGCGCCCAAGGCAAACCTGGGCAATAAGTATCACCCTTGAAAGTAACACCTTTTTCTTTTCTGGGGTGGTCACGCCCTAAGCTCTGATTCTTAAGTTTTTCCGTCTAAGAAAGACTACCTTTTAACTTTGCCCCTGTCTTTCGTTAAGCCCGGACCTAGCTTTTCCTAAGCCGGTCCACCTCGCCTAGCAGTCCCTTCTGACCCTTTCTAAGCGGCTTCTTCTTTGTGCCTGGCCCCCTGCCCCCTTTCTAAGCTGCCTTCCTATAGGTTGGATTGCCCTTCGAGATGGGGTGTCGCCTCATTTCGAAGCCTTCCTGGGTTGGGCTGCCCTTTCTAGCCCAGGCAAATTTTGTCTAAGCTTTTCAAGCAATCCTGTCTAAGAAGCTTTATTATAGCTCCCCTCGTCACCTGACCCCTCTAAGCATCTTTTTATCAGCTGTCCCCTTTCTACAACGGCCCCCTTTCTAGCCTACCCCCCACCAGCCGGCCCCTTTTCTAAGCTGCCCGGGCAACCCTTTCTATCTGAGCCGCTCAAAGTGCTTAAGCCCCTCAATGCTGGCTTAAAACATTTCAACCTGTGTTGGCGCATAAGGGCCGCTAGGCCTAAAAGTTTTGGATCCTAAAAGTTATGGTATGGCTGTGGTCAGCTTCAAAATTCCCGTAGGGAGCAAAAGTAGGGCCTGTATTGACCCACCTTAAGCTTCAAAATCCATCCAGGAAGCAAAAATAGGGCCTAAATTAGCCAGGGAACAAAAATAGGGCCTATATTGGTCCACCTTAAGCTTCAAAATTCATCCAAGGAGCAAGAATAGAGCCTATATTGGTCCACCCTAAACTTCAAAATTCCTCCAGGGAGCAAAAATAGAGCCTATATTGGTCCACCTTAAACTTCAAAATTTCTCCAGGGAGCAAAAATAGGGCCTATATTGGTCCTTTAAGCTTCAAAATTCCTCCAGGGAGCAAAAATAGGGCGCATATTGGTCCTTTAAGCTTCAAAATTTGTCCAGGGAACAAACATGGGGTCTGTATTGGTCCACCTTAAGCTTCAAAATTCTTCCGGGGAGCAAACATAGGGCCTATATTGGTCCACCTTAAGGTAGTAGGTGAATTCAGCAACAATTAACCTGTTATTAATTTTTGTTTGAGCTAGCATATTATTTTGTTATATAGTAAGTAGTGGAGGTTCTACTAGTTATAGTAAAGTCGCAAGAAAGAATATTGCATATTGAGATGTTGATATTGAATATTGCACGGTTTGGTGACTAAGTCATTAAAAATCATTTAGCGTAAATTAAAAAATCCAAAAACACAAAAAGTATTAAACTCATAAAGAATAAAAAATCATTAAAACACATAAACATCATAAACAAACAACAGAAATCAATAATAAAAATAAAATTTGTTACTTATTACCCACAAAAACATAAACAAAACATAAACAAATTCATAAAAATCACAGAAACACATAATAAATATAACCAATCATAAAAAATCAAAAAAATATCAGTTTTTTTTTTGCAAAATGTCCAAATCATATCTGAAACATCATTAAAATATCATTAAAACATCAAAACCAATCATAAACAAGATAAACAACAAAATACTGTAGTTTTGTGGCCCAACTTGTAGATCTCAAGCCTAAGACCCATCCCGGAATGCAATGCTGAAGCCACACCGTACGAGCCTCCGCAATCACAGTGGGACCACCCCGGAGATCTGACTTGCGGACGATGGGAAAAGGGGAAAAGTGCCCCATTCGTTCTGTGGTCCTTTAGCAATTGGAGGCCATGCGTTCCATTCGTACTGGGATGATCAATGATGATCAACCCAGTTAGGAAACTTGGGAAGATGTACTTGGAAAGCTACAAGCTTCTCAACAGCTCACGCGGCAGAGGGGCACTTTTAGGGGGAACACATTTTCACGAGTCCTGGGTCCCAAGCTTCACTTTGATGTTTGCTGATGTTTGATTCAGTAGACATTCAATACATGATAGGCAGATGGTTTTTTAAGCACCAAATGTCCCAGTTGTGTCAGACCAACAGAGGTGGCCTTGATACAGGCCATTCTTTACCCTGGACTGAGGCACCACAGACCTGGTCGGGACCGTAGCAAAGCCCTTGAGGGATGGCCAGTCCATAAATCCCCTTAACCTAATATGATGGCCAGCCCCAGAAACCATGGTTTTAGGAGGGGATTGACACATCTTTGAGGCAAATAAAAAGGGGGTGTTTAGGAGGATGGGATTAATGGATACCATGGGATATCCCTCACATTGGTCATGATAAACCACGGTGAATTTGCACCGTGGGTCCCGGATCCAACACCATTGAGCCCAGTGGAACGACATAGCTGCTATAGCTTTGATAATCGCTTGGATATTGTTGGTACCCTCTCACAGAACATTCAAAAACGGTGAGACTTATGGCGTTTGGATATCAGAAACAGCTGCTGTGTTTCTCGAGGATTTGGATGAGATTGTTCAATCCAGAATTTTTGTGGAATGGATTGGGAAGATATGCGCCATGGTCAAGATCCCCATTGTGAGATGAATGTTCATAATCCATATACATATGTATATATAATCCATATATATATAATTATATATATATAATTGTTGGCTACATATACATATATTATATTATATTATATTATATTATATTATATTACATTATATTATATTATATTATATTATATATTATATCCACATGTCCATACTTTTTCGTACCGAGGCCAATCCCAGCAACGAGTACCGCTGTGCCAGCGGCTACGGCGGCACAGCCTCCATCTCCTGCTACCTGAGAGGTCCATTTGGGGCTGACCGTGGAGGATCAGCCCAGGGATCATGGGTGGTCTTTATACCCACAGTAAAAAATAAGTGGTTGATAACCATAGTTAGTTCATGTTAGTTCACCCAATAGTGGTTAATAAATCTTATTGACCATAGCTAATATAACCATAGTTAGTTCACCCAATAGTGGTTAATAAATCTTATTGACCATAGCTAATATAACCATACTGTAGTTAGTTCACCCATCAGTGGTTAATAAATCTTATTGACCATAGCTAATATAACCATACTGTAGTTAGTTCACCCATCAGTGGTTAATAAATTAGCAAATGTTTATAGCCATGGATTTTCTGATTAATATGATATCTATACATAGTGTTGATAATCCTATTTAGATGGGATACCCACAATAGATGGTTCATAACCATAGTTCATTCACCCATTTATGGGATAAGCCAATGAATGGGGACGTACGATCACCAGGGTTACGATCACGAGTTACTTAATGGGATGATGATATTCGAATGGAACAAGATATTTCATGAGAAACACGGGACAAGAATCATGGGATAAAATGGAATATCATGGGGATATGATGGGATAAAGCCACCAATCTTCAGTGGGGATTTTTTTGTGGAAGTTGAAATGATGACCGCTTGGTGGTTTCACACATTTTTGTATTTTTTATTTACCTTATGACTGGAATGCAGATCCAATTTGACTCTTTTTGTGGGGATCGGTTGAAAACACCAACCAGATTTGCTGCGATAATTCAGACATGAAAAGCTCAGGGGGTAAGTGTATTGCTCCGGGATATTATGAACGGTGATATATACAGTATGTATATATATAATTATATTTATGTATATATATATAGACATTAAGAACTGGGATGTTGCCAAAGATGGGACTGCGAACACTGCAATTGATGATGGCTGGTTATTGATTGACACATATTGTTATACGTTGGTGAAATCTGAATGATGATGCTTTCATGGGATGGTCTCAACTTTCATCTGGTGTTGCGGAGGCGCCTATAGCAGCGTCACCGAAACGGTGCAGTGTAGCACCATCACGGACTTTGAGGGTTGTCACTGGGCGATATGCGCTACTGAAATTATGGGGCTAGATGGGGCTGGATGGGGTAGGTTTCAAGTAGAGAATAAGTAGCCACAAATTTGGATAACTGGACCTGTAGTACCACTCTTATAATTGTAGGGGACCGTCAGAGTGTGCCTGTCCGCCATTTATGAAGAACAACAATGTTTGTCATCTCTGAGACCGACAAAAATCAATCACCTAATGGAGAGGGGATTCCATTCTGCCACAGGAAGAGAAGGATTGTTGCAAGATTTTGTCAGCTCTGTATTCCATATATATATAATATAGATATGATTAAATATGGCTGAAGTTAACCCTTGACAAGATTCTGGAAGTGGTAACCCACCTTCGATATCCAAAATGCGGAGTTTTGGTGGAATTTCATACCCTTCTTTTCTCCAATTTTTCAGAAGGTTCCCCGGAGGGTAATCCATATGCCATGTTTTTTTTTTTGAGAACGTGCTATTACTCCCAAATCCCATTGGCTTATATTTTTTCGATTGAACTACAAGGTGGGGCCACCAGTTGTAAGATAGTTTATAAGTCCCACTAGCTATATATATATATATATGTATCATGAACCATAGTTATTGGATCTATGTTCACCAACTTAGCTATCGACCGGGGGCCCTAGGTCTGCCGCTGAGATCTTGCAGGGCTCCTGAGGTGGACAGCTGCCGCAGGGGAGCCCAGAGCAATATTTTGACGACATTCTTGGCACCCAAAGAGATAGAAGTTGGATGAAGTAAAGTCTAAATCTAAAATCAGTGATCGGTGGCTTTTCTATTTTGACTTCTATTTTGTTTGAAGGCTCTTATATGGTATATAAGTAGCAATTGATTGGGTCGGCTGTTTGGGCTAGTCCAATGGCATCATGTTTATTTCGTTTCGCTAACCAATCACTGCTCAGCTACATCGGAAGAGTGACTGTGCAGTGTCAATCTTGACACGAGAGCCAGACAGCTTTTGAAGCCACTATTTTTAGATCTTCTCAGACAGGGGTGCATGATTTTAGTTGACCCAAATTCAATCAAGTTCTGCTCGCATTCATTTAGGCTGTTTTTTCCCCCCTGAATTGCTTGCCCCATATATTTGCTGGAAACAACATTGTGTTTCAGTACTCCCAACAAGGGATCCCAAACTGATGCCTTCTGCATCAGCGAGAAAATCGGCAGAGCTAAATCACTTGGCAATTCCTGCTTAGTTCCCTGACCCCTGGGGGAGGAAAGAAAAGGAGCAATATGCCAAGGAAGCAAAACAGAAAAGAGTGTAGGCACAGAGCGTCCAGCAGGAGGCAAGGCGACAAATGACGGCACTGTGCCAAAAGTCAGGGGCCAAG
>Ga0126342_10016966_pt1 | contig 12634 bp, 11 predicted proteins | sample Cyp1metagenome_FD_92528 | JGI IMG/M metagenome (GOLD analysis project Ga0126342, IMG submission 92528) | Coral microbial communities from Lord Howe Island, Old Settlement Bay, Australia - Cyphastrea 1 metagenome | ecosystem: Host-associated > Invertebrates > Cnidaria > Coral ...
TTACAATTAACTCTTTCCCTAACTAACTCTTTCCCTCACTAACTCTTTCTTTGACTAACTCTTTCCCTGACATTCCAAAAGTCCGTAACACGGAAGTTTCTCCCCCTAAACTTCCTTTGATAATTATATATATGTATAAAGAGTATATACAATATATATGTATATATATATATTATCATATACACGTGTATTATTCTTGTTTTCATCGGATACATATAACAAGGTGCAATCCTTGTGCCACAACGGGTCCAGGTCCGGAAAGGGTGTCCCCCTGGGAGCTATGCAGCTGCGAACAATTGGACACAGCCTGTGGAGTGCGTGCTGTGCCAGGCAGGGTGGGAGGACAAGCCGGCGGTTAAAGCCATGATTTTTTTCATCATAAACCATTGAGAAATCATCATCATCATCATCACCATCATCATCATCATCATCATGTTCAGCATCTCAGGCGTATCTGTTTTGCATTGTATTTTGAGGTCAATATCATCAAATAATCATGGTTGTCGGATGTGTTTGGACCCCCCTATCGTACAGTCAGACTGGGATTTGATCCCTATAGGGACATGAAAGTTTGACATGCAAAACATGGGGAAATGATTGATTCGATCCTTTTTTCATGTCGAATTGCCATTTCGGAAATGGCTAAATTCACAATTTTTGGTTGATCAAATCCATACCCATATGATCCCATATGCTCTATGATGCTCTATGTATGGTATATAAAAACCTACAAAACTGTGCCATTTTTGGGGTTTCTATGTAGGTAAATATTCCAGCACCATGGTGCATTTGGGATATTCCAGGAGGGAACCTTCCGCTCCACAGCGACTCCACCACTGGAAATCTCACGCTGTGAGCCATGCACAGTTCCGGGACGCGGGACGTTGCCGGGCCAGAGAGCTTCAGTGGAATCTTGGCGATTCGAAGTCGGTGACCCCCAATGGTTTTTGGAGGACTACTGTATTTATTTGTTTTTTTTTCCCTGTTTTTTTTTGTTTTTTTTTTTCCACCGTTTTTTTTTCCCACCCCAATGTTTTTTTTTGGGTCAGATACACGGTATACACGTAATCGTCATATATCGTCATCAGTTTCGTGGGGACGTGACATGTGAAATTCATCAGTTTGGACGTGACAATCTATATGAAATAGTTGTGCATCGTAGTCCTTTTCATGGTTGATGAACAAAGTAGGCAACCCACCCCTTTATACATGTGGTTGTAAGTGGCAAATTGGCACATGGTATGCAAAACAAAACCGTGTATGTGTCCTGAAAGAATATCATTGATTCAACTCCATTAGTGGTTTCTGGATACCAAATGGCAACATCAAACAAACCTCATTATATCATATTATATATCATTATCAAATATTATCAATGATACTCAACCCCGAAGTTGCTGGCTAACCAGATCCGGTTTTGAGGTCACTACACGCAGCAAAATCTGAAGTCTGAACCATTTGTACAGGATGGGGCCCCATAGTTAGCTAAGTTGGTTTATAATTATAATAACAATAGTGTATGATATTTAATTATAACTATATTTAGATGGGGTTATAAACCAACTTGCAACTGTGGGGCCCTGTCCTGTAAATGATTTACCTTTTTGAAATGCTGCTTGTCCTGTTCAGATGAAGCAGCAGAAGCAGCACAGACTTCGGTCAAGCCGCGGGACCATGATGGAATGGAATTCCTGAAATGGGGGTTTCTACTAACCATCCAGCTATTGGGTACCCCCATTTTTGGAAATCTCCCCCATATGGAGGTTTCCATAGTCATGGAGGGTACCCCCATAGTTGGATGATGCATAAGGTAAAATCCGAAAATCAAGTGGATGATTTGGTGGTACCTCTATTTTAAGAGACCTACATATATAAAGCATACACTGTACATGTAACTTGACCCGGTGGCACATATGATTGTAGATTTTCCTTCAAACCAATCCATTGTCACCGGCCATGGCTGGGTTTGTTGGACCGGTCAATCCCATGTTGGGGCTGTGTGGACAATGTCTCCATAGACGTGCATCCCTTTCAGCAAGTGGTTTATAAGATTTTATAGTATCTTATAACCCATGGACAACTGAACATATTCCACATATAACCCAGGTAAAATATGTTTTTGGAACCTTATAGCCAAATACTAAGTGGGATGCACCTGAAGTAGTTCCTTGCTGCATTTGTTACATCCCCAAGTGTTGATTGGATATGATTAGAACATTTGCATATGATGGACGTTTCATTGCCAAGTTTGTTTGCTAGCGTCTCAAGATACGTTTTGAATGGGGGCACTTGGGATCCACATTCAGATTCCGACAACCCGCTGACGGTCAGGTTTAGAGGGATCGAGTCAACATGATTGGCCCACATTGCCACATGACGCCATGACGCCACTTGGATGGGTCTCAGCATGTACCAAGGACTGTCCTTGGTGCCCCCCCGGACGCTTCAACGATCGCGGGCTCTGCATTCCCTGCCCCTTGGGCACCTCCCGAGCAGCGAATAGCTCGATGTGTGAAGCCTGTGAAGCTCATAGCTTTGCGGATGAAGCGGGCTTGGAACTTTGCAAGCCATGCCCCAACCGCTCCTCTCAACCAGAGGTGGGTCAAACGCATTGTCTTTGTGGCTTGGACTTGGTCCATCCGAGGATGACGTAATCCCCCATCACCGCAGTCGCATGTTTAACCAGGGTTTCGTCGGCATTGAAACCACCAATGAGATATTGTTTGCACACATCAAAGCTCAAAACCTATAGACCATATTTTGTTCGGATATCACTCGTCCATTTATGATAGTCCATGATCCACCGTTTTTATCGTCGTGAAATCCATCATGATTCTCGGGTGACACCATGGGGTGACTCAGATGGGGACGAAAATTCACAGCGGTAAGCCATTGATGGACGGTAAATATGTTTCGAATACTGGATGGTACCCTCTGGTAATTTAACGTGGCTATTGAAAGTGGCCATTTATAGTGGATTTACCCATTAAAAATGGTGATTTTCCATAGTTACGTTAGTTTATCAGAGGGTAAATATGTTGGGATTTGCGGTAACTATTAACAATTGGGATTAACCTGTCCGTTTAACATGGTGGTTTAACATGGTTTGACCATTAAAAAATGGAGGTTTCATTAAGGTTTCTGTCATGGGAAAATAATGGTAAATCATCTAGAGGTAGGGATGTGGGAATATAACCAATCAACCTGATATATGGATCCAGTGAACTTCGAACAATTATCCGCGAAATCTTTGGGGCAGACATGTTCCAATACAGTTATGGCCCGAAATGCCAATTATAAATCAGTGAAATAACCCCATTTACGGAATGAACACCTATTTACATCCATTCAAATAAAGTTTTAACTGTAGCTGGTTGGTGGTTTGGAACATTTTTTATTTTTCCATATATTGGGAATTTCATAATCCCAACTGAAGAACTCATCTTTTTCAGAGGGGTAGGTCAACCACCAACCAGGTAGGAACTAAAGATCAATGGATTGGTTTAAGGGAAAAATTACAGGAAAACCCCATATTTAATGGGAAAATCCATGGTTTCCTGTAGATTTTCCCTTAAAACCAATCCATTGAAAAGAGTGTTTTTGTACTAGCTTTGGCCTTGACAAGGACCATTTGGAATCAGCGATCTTAAAAATCAACCAGCCCCAATATGACCGACCCGACCGATGGGTGGTCTCGTAGAAATTTCGACCATTCCCAAATGGTATGCCGAGAAAATGGATGAATCACAACAATCAGAATCCATAGAAACCCTCTGGTAAACGTTTACATAACTATGGAAAATCACCATGCTATTAATGGGTAAATCAACTATTTCGACTGGGCCATTTTCTATGTCGCAAACTGTTAGTTTACCAGCACCATGTTTACCGCCATGTTTCAGCCCCATCTTGCAGCACCCAGGTGACATCGGCAGTTTCTCGGATAGCGCTGCTGTTTTGAGCTGCCTGTCCTGTGATGACGTCCTGCCTGGCAGCACCACCCTGAAGGGAAATTCCAAGAGTAGTGACGCCGGGAAGCACCAGCCGCGATGGGATCTCTGAGTGACTGCTGGTTTGGAAAAACCGGTATTAATGTTGTTAAGTCTGCATAGGCATCATGGGTGTATATATATATTGTATATGTGTATTTCATGTGTATATATATATTATAGATACAGAATATGTTTACAGTTTTGTAAGAAAATACATACATTGTATGTATGTTTGTTGTGTATGTATATATATAGTATTATATTGTACAAATATTATATTTTACTATTTATATTGTATCCATGAAAAAAACTATCTTATATATGTTTTTTTTTTAATATTTACATATTGTATATATATACACATACGCCTGTGTATAATATATATATATGTATATATATATATATCTGTTTTAATGGGTATATCTCTCATTCGGTTTTTGCATAATGGGTTACACTCCATTTATCTCCAGTTCACCCCCATTTCCATTGGGCCCATCATTGCCCCAAAATGGCGAATCGGAAATAGAGGATTTTTTTCACGGCGGGGATGAATGTCATAATGAGGATTTTGCTGAGGATTAATGTAGGGTGGTAGGATACAAAGCAACACTACAAGGTGCCCCGAAAAGTGTGATTTCTTTCAGCACAGTTCACTTGGTTAAAGTTTGGGTTTATGGGGGTATAATGGGTTTATAACGAACTAGTTTATAGGCTTATAAAACAACCAACATCACTGGAAAGCCTCGCCTTGTGAGAAACCATAAGATTTTGTTTTTGCGGTTGTTGATGCGAGTTCACATGCCGAGCAAACCACATAATTGATGGTGGGAATGAGTATGATTTGCCTGGTTGACTGGGCTATGTCTGAGCCTAAACCGTGGTGAAAGTAGATTATTGTTTGCCATGTTATAGTAAACATAATCTACACATGCCAACTAAGTCAACTAGGCCAAGTTTCTTGAAGGATGCCTAAGACTAGCAGTGATTTGGATCTGGCACCGTGGAATCGTGGGTGGGTGTAGCTCGCCCTAAAAGCCGGCTGGTGATTATTGTTGGACCAAACAACAGGATTCAATGATGTTTCAGCAACGGATACCAGATTCAAGATCGCCTGCCTCAAGGATTATTATTTATATATTTTATATAATACCCTTGGGAATTTCCTCTGAATCAGGCAACCCAGGGTGTCCCTTAGAGCATGATTTTTTTGAGGTCGAAAAGTGTGGTAAAAATGCCACATCATGGCTACCCGGGACCCACGTTTTTTTTGGTTCGCAGGTGATTTTAGGGAGGGTAACATCCACGTGGCCAACACGGAGCCCCAATTCTACGCAGAGAATTGCTGGCTGTATGGCTGTATTTTTTTGTGTAGTTGGTTACCTGGCTCATGTTTTTTTTAGAGGGTATCAGACCCCCAGGCATCGGTTCGGTAGTGATTTTCTTAGATGTGTAATTTCAGTAGTTCAAGGTGGACTATCGTTTTTGTCTAAAGAAAGAAAGGGAGTCCGTGTAAGCAGGCGAATTCCCACAGCGATATGAATTATAATTTTATCCAGGTCTATGCATATGCTCACCCCTGCACCCACACGACCCAGGTTTATCACATATTGTTCTTCAAAGATATTGCACGCCATTACATGACAGTTGAGCAGTGTTCAACACCCCTGTTGATGATTTGTTCAGGGATTATACTACGCAAGTATCTTAACGTGTTGGGGATTATCATAATACATGAGCGGGGAATCCCGTTCTTAACCATCCAGTAGAATTTCGCATGACATTGTGGCTTTGGCAGCCACTCAATGAAGTAACTTCAGGTTTAGGAGATCTCAGCCACCATGGTAAACCCTGCCGTACAGGTTACATCATCCCAAGTAGGGGTCCCGATCATAATCCTCGGGGATGACTTATGTTTGGGTTTACCACGTTGATTCTATCAACTTCAATATGCTCAGCCAGTTATTAGTTATTATGCACAAGCCCCTCTATAGATTGTCCCTGGTGATCTCAGATATATCTACCCTAAGCCATGTTTTTTTGACCTAGTGAACAAAACCAACTTCCCCGTCATAGATGACGTATCAATCTCGGTTGAATGCCAATGTTTCCCCTCATTTTGATGGCTCCCATTTTCGCTGGTGAAAACCCTCCACCTTCCCGTGTTTGATGGTGAAAAAAGATGTTGTGTTTTTTGGTCAAATGATCATGCAACAAATCCCTGGGAATGATGGTGAACTCAGGTCATTCCTCAAAAATACCTGCCAATTATGATCATAATTATTGATCTTAGGGGGCCTCCTTAGGGGGCCCCCAGCCGTCTCAGGAGGCGTGCGTGTGTCCTCCACAAACCTTTTGGCATCGTCCCAGCAACAGGAGCTCGTTGGCCTTCTGCAAGCCCTGCAGCGTTGGTCCCTTTCATGCATCTATTTCAGGAAACCTCCATATGTTCATATATTTGCCCATTCTCCATTTTTTTAGGATATGTGTTTTTTTTTAATTATTTTCCATTGCCACAATTGATTACCGGAGGCTAGGTCATGATTTTTGCTGGTGGTTCGACGTTTTTTCGGTTTTCCATCCTATAGGAGTTTCTGATTCCAGATGACTAATGTATAAGGCTCAACCACCAACAACCTTAGAATTATTTAGGACTCTTCAATCATTGAACTTGGATGCAGCCGAAACCTGGCACAAAAAGGTGCTCGAAGTGGGATGTTTCTCTAATTTGTCGCAAACTACTTCGAAGCAGAATTATTTTAGGTACAAAATATTTTGCCATGTTGGTTTCATATGTTTGGAAGCTGCTTTTGCGTATTTGAGGATGTGTTTTCATGTTTCGTCCTGCGAACACTTCCTACTAATCTGAGCCACACAGATGTTTCTTCGGTTTGAGGTTTCTACTCTCCCCAAGTTGGTCTAGTCTAATTCACCAATATATCTCACTAGTGCCCCAGGGTATGTTGATGAAATAGCTAGTTATATGATGTTAGATGGGGTTACATCAACCAACAGACTCTCCCGTTTTGGGGCACCGGCTCTTACCGATTGTGGCACATGGAGAGGGTCCCCTTCGACATGGCAAGTTGCTAACCATGGAGGCCAGCGACGGTTGAGAATGAATACAGCTGCAGTTGCATGGCTTTATAAACTAACATAACTGGGCAGCCGATTTCGGCCCCACAATGTGGATGTGCATTCAAATTAGTGGTAAAAAAAACACCATTATATAGATTTAATATAGCCCAAATCCAACAATTTGGTGAAGCCTGCTAGTTATGTAGCTACTTTGGTTTATAACAATGCTTCGCTAGGGTTTATGGTGATCGAAGAACTAGTCTGTTGGATGGGGTGATGAACCAAAGATAACTAGGGGGCACCACCTTGCATAATATGTGCCATAGTCAGAGGTTGGCGGATGGTCATCCAACCCTTGGAAGGTATTTATATACACTTGTAAAGGAATTCTTAATAGACATATACCATTTTTCCACAATGGCACATGTGAACCATTGTCATATAGATAGGTCAATAAATCCACCATGTATAGATGTTTTTTCCATTAACCCATATTAAAAAATAAGACATGTAGTTCGGGGAGTTCCCAGCTATAGCCACATTTACTACTGGAGGCTATATCCCGATCCCATTATATATATATAAGTATAAGAATATAATATATCTCCATGTTGATTGCCCTTACGCCTGCACCGTTCCAGGTTTAGTTTGCAGAGGGGGTCTTGAAGAGAACAGCAGCAAGCACCAGGCAGGACCGGGTGTGGCCAAAACTGAATGGTTGGAGAACCGGTTTTAACTAAATCCATGTTTGGGGACATCTCATATCTTTAGGGTATTCGGAAAATGAACGATGAAATTGTTTTTTTTTTGAGTCGAGGATGGATCCAGATAAACTTTCCGACAGTTCGGGGTAGGGCACCTCGGATCTATGGTTGCATCCATCTTTCCTGCACTTCAATCTGGGCGGAGCTACGAATAGAGTCTCCCAACCACATAGTAAAGTATGTTGTTGATTGCTAATGTGGTGGCAATGGAAATAGTTCCCATGTAGTTGGTTCCTGTAGGGAACGTTGACTTTTTGGATATGTGCGGCTGATACAGCACTTTCTCTGTTTGCTGACCGCCACCCATGTTTGAAAAATCCGGACTCCCTTGAAAGAGTTCTAGATTGAAATACTTTCTAAGATTCTAGACTGTTTCTCTATATACAGTAAATTGATGTAAATTGTCTAAAATCGTGAAGCTTCACCAAAATGTCTCTGAGGAATGACCCTGCGGCAGGTTATCACAGCTACGGAAAATCTATCAGTTATCCATCTTCCATGAAACAATTTGAGATCTGATTGCATGTGGTTTGTAGCTTGTGACAGATCGGATACTGCTGATGTGTCGGACTCAAAAAGATTACGCAAAATCTACTGAGAATATCTGAAATATCAACCTTAGCCGTATGCTCCACGTATATGTATCAACATTTACTCCAAAACACATCCAAATGTAGGTTTTTATATAATTACCAGCTCCATGGTTCGCATCTGGGTTATGATTTTTCAGTCTCTTTACGTTTTGCCATCTTTCAGCTGATCATGCCATCTTTCAGCTGTGAAATCACTGGACATTTCCCCCTACTGAAGTAACATGGATTCTAACACAGTGACTGTAGTAAACCATTGGGAGATGATTTTGGAAAAACCACGTCTTCTGTTTTGCGAGATTTTTTTCTGGGATGATATTTTTTGATACACTAAGCACGACATAGTAATGATACACTTGACACTCATATACACTTATTATACACTTCATACACTTAACACCACTTAACATAACTTGACATCACTTCACCATTGCCTCATATCAATGGTGATGTTGTTTTAATATATGTTAGTCTGGACTAACAATGGCTCTTACAATGCTTACCATGGGTCCACTTATGGCTCTTACCGCTTACCTTACCCTCTGGTAAACTAACATAGCTATTGAAGCCATGGCCATAGAAATAGTGGATTGACCCATCAAACATGGTGATTTTCCAGTTTGTTATGTGGCTGTTTACCGGAGGGTATCGACCTCCCATGGCCCCCAGAACGCGACATCCCATGGGTCTGTCTCCGGCGCTGCGAGATCCAGGCGCCGTTCCAGCAGGCGGGCTACTCGGCCGGAGCGCCTTTGTTTTTGGGCGCGGATCCAGCGTACATCGTCAGCTGCGCCTTGGATGGTGGAGGAAAAACATGGAAAAACCATGACCCATATGCTCCATGGTGCTGGTATATCTGCTAACATGACTGGGGTATATTGATGGGATCCATGGAGCACCATATATAGCAGCACCATGGATCCTGTGGGTGATGAATTGGTGATTTAGATGGTGATTTTTCTAAATATGAGACTTGTTCTCACTTGATGATTTACATGGTGATAAATCATTGATCATCACATCTTTATGATACTTTGAGATGTGATTTATAAATTATAATGTTAGCAAAGTTGGGTTATAGGTTATAACTATATTTATAACTCATGTTGCTAGGGTTTAGGATGATTATAATCATAGTTAGATTGGGTTTAGAAGCAGACTTACAATTACTAAGATACAATCGCCAATTAAACGCTAGTTATGAGAGATATAGACCAGCTTAGCTATCGAAAGGTGTCCCCACCGTGGTGTGTTGGCGATGGGTCAAAGTGGAAGACGCCTTATTTTGGGGTGCCCAAGGGTTTTTTTTCATACCCAAATCTGGGAGTATCTGCTAAAATGCAAAAACACGTGCTATATCCGATATCCGAATCTGCAGTATTGTGCTGTATAATCCTACATATATATATACATGTGTACATAGAAACATAAAAAAAACTGAATCTGGGAGTATTGCTAATTTGAATGGGACATTGCATGGAAATCTCTGGTTGAAGCTTGAGGAAGCTTGAGGGTACACCAAAGGTAATCTTCCCAACAATGTTGGGGCTTAATAAAAACCTGAATGATAAGCCCATTTTTGGGGGGTTGATGATGGTTATATGTAAACTGGTGGGTGGTTTCAAACAGGAATTTTATTTTCTATACTAGGTGGGATGTCATCCTTCCCATTGACTTTCATATTTTTCAAGATAGTTATTGCACCACCAACCAGAAAACTTCAATTCAAGGGGGCACCTGTGGGTGAACTTCGGTCCCAGTTTCTGAGGCACGAGCGCTATTCGCTGCCCCGAACTTCCCATTGGCAGCTGTCCAGCGGGGAATTGGGGCATTGGATGTGTCACTGGGAAACAGTGAAAGGCGAAGGTGTAACCTTCAGGGCTGAAAAACCATGGGGTATAATCCATGAGAATCACCTCCATAAGTTAAGATGGGAAGGGGCCCTACAACTCTGGTTTTTTTCGCCACTTAGCAAAGTGGAACTGCACCCCAAGTATAGTGGAAAACAAGAGTTGGGATGGATCAAAACCTATTTGAATATTTGGGGGCGATAAACATCCATTTACGAACTATTTTAGTGCTTGCTAGGGTACCATGTAGGAATTGCTAGAAGCCCAGCTCATTGAACCGGAAGAGACGGAGATTTCATCGACAGAAATGGTGAATTTGCGAAGAACCAGAGAGATTTGAAGCAGACATAGGAATTTCATTAATATAATATGTTACAATATAATGTATAATATTTATAATATAATATAATATAATTCAACTATACAATAACTATATATATATATTATGAAGTCTATTGTACATCAAAATGTATATGGAATATTCAGTCTGTTTAAGATAGTAATATATATATATGTACATACATGTGATTAAGCCAAGGGGGTTCTCCAGCAAACAGAGAGGGGTAATTTTTCGCAGGGGATTGGACTTGGAGATTTCTGAGTTCTTGGGCGACAAGTTGATTGCAAAACCTGCCGATTTCACGAAGCATGAGAAAGACCAACCATAACTTGGATTTGCTGAAGATGAATATTTATTTTCCCAGTGGAGAATCCACCATTCGGGGAAGCTATAGCGAATATGTTCTATTGTGTCAACGAGCCCGTTGAAGCAAATCCAAGATCATTACTTCGAAATGCACACCCAGGATGAATAGAATAAACCTTGAATTCAGAATAATGTCAACCCATTTGAGTATTGGATTATAACTATTGGAGGAGTACCCCCCTAATTTCCATAAACCATGGTTTATTAATCCGGGGTTGACATTAATTCACTACTGGGGGGAGGGCATTTTTTTGTGGCTTCCGCTCGCAAAAGTTTTCCGTTCAACAAGTCTGACTGACCATGGAGATATGGGCGCCGATTAAAGGTGGTGGCCCGTTCCCGTTCGAAAACGATCTCTGGGAGACTTGAATTCTGGGTGACTTTGCCCAAATACATATCGTAAGTTGAGATATGCAGATGCATGATGTATTTCTTTATATATACACTTTATATATATATATTGATATATTATATATTGTTATACATTATTTTATAATATATATATATACATATATATATAATGTAGGTTACAGATTAGTGTGGGGAGGCCCCCCGCCCAAACAAATTTTGGATACAGAATAGTGTAAAAAAAACCAAAGTACCGGGTACGCAATACGGTGAAATCAAAAAAAAAACGATAGATTCAAATTGATTTCAATTTACTTTCAATTGATTTCAAATTACTTTCAACTGATTTCAATTTACTTTCAATTGATCTCAAGTTACTTTCAATTGAATTCAAGTTACTTTCAATTGTTTTCAATTTACTTTCAATTGATTTCAATTTATTTTGAATTGATTTCAATTTACTTTCAATTTACCTTCAATTTACTTTCAATTGATTTGAAGTTACTTTCAATTGATTTTAATTTACTTTGAATTGATTTCAATTTACTTTCAATTTGATTTCAATTTACTTTCAATTGATTTCAATTTGAATTGATTTCAATTTACTTTCAATTGATTTGAATTAGATTTAAATTGATTTCAATTTACTTCAATTGATTTGAATTTACTTTTAATTGATTTGAAGTTACTTTCAATTGATTTGAAGTTACTTTCAATTGATTTGAAGTTACTTTGAATTGATTTCAATTTACTTTCAATTGATCTCAAGTTACTCTCAATTGAATTCAAGTTACTTTCAATTGTTTTCAATTTACTTTCAATTGATTTCAATTCATTTTGAATTGATTTCAATTTACTTTCAATTGATTTGAAGTTACTTTCAATTGATTTCAATTTACTTTCGATTGATTTGAAGTTACTTTCAATTGATTTGAAGTTACTTTGAATTGATTTCAATTTACTTTCAATTGATTTCAGTTTATTTTGAATTGATTTGAAGTTACTTTGAATTGATTTCAATTTACTTTCAATTGATTTCAATTTACTTTAATTGATTTGAAGTTACTTTGAATTGATTTCAATTTATTTTGAAATGATTTCAATTTACTTTCAATTGATTTCAATTTACCTTCAATTTACTTTCAATTGATTTGAAGTTACTTTCAATTGATTTTAATTTACTTTGAATTGATTTCAATTTACTTTCAATTTGCTTTCAATTTACTTTGAATTTACTTTCAATTGATTTCATTTTACTGCCAATTTACTTTCAATCGACATCCCATAGAAATCCAATAGTAGTCCCAAA
>Ga0126342_10016967_pt1 | contig 12634 bp, 8 predicted proteins | sample Cyp1metagenome_FD_92528 | JGI IMG/M metagenome (GOLD analysis project Ga0126342, IMG submission 92528) | Coral microbial communities from Lord Howe Island, Old Settlement Bay, Australia - Cyphastrea 1 metagenome | ecosystem: Host-associated > Invertebrates > Cnidaria > Coral ...
TATTGGAAAATTCACTATTGAATAGAAAATTCACTATTGGAAAATAATATATTCACTATTGAATAGAAAATTCACTATTTACATATTAGAAAATAATAGTTAATATTTACATAATGTTTAAATATGTTTAATATATTGGAAAATTCACTATTGAATAGAAAATTCACGATTGTTCATATTTAGCAATATATTGGAAAAATAGTGAAAATCACTTACTAATAGTTTTCTGGCTGGGATTTCACTATTTCATCTATTGGAAAAACAAGAAGAGCAAAAGACGATTGGTCAAACATTCGTCAAGACTTGGTCCGCGAGGCCTGGAAGGATTGAAGTTCAATCGCAGTACACCTCGGTCCCGAAAGAAAATCAATGGCAAGTGTTTTATTATATTGTACAATATTTATACATCTAAAGGTAAGTGAAAAATCCATGTTTCATCTAAAGGACGAATATATAAATATATATATATATACAGTGTGTGTGTATAACATATATGAATATATATATATGTGTGAGTGACTGTGGCATTAGATCTTCGTCGAGAATGCCTGCACGCAACGAAAAACCAGACGTATCGCATCTTGAAATATGGAAATTGCACATTCCGAACAACTGTATGTGGAATTCGATGGTCTATCCGCAAGGTCGCTACTGGTGATGTTCTTCATGATGCCGGTCAGTCAGGGGTGATGTTCAATCCCAGAAGTAGCTATGTGTTGTGCGTGCAGGATTTAGCCTCATGATGCCTCATGTTACGTGTTGTTTGTGCCCTCACATAGTTGGATCTATATCTATATTCTGATTCTAGATGATATGTAGTATAGTTTTTGCATAACCGATAATGATTCGTCATGTGGTGTGTAATCATTGACACTGAACATGTTGGTAATTTCAAAAGTCATATAGCCTCTGGTAATTTAACATAGCTATTGAAAATGGCCATAGAAATAGTTGATTTACCCATTAAAAATGGTGATGTTCCATAGTTATGTATGTTTACCAGAGGGTAGCCACATCTATATTTTCTCTTGGCTATGCCGATCTATACTCCTGGCCCATGTTGGATGCGGTGAAAAGAGACGAGCTGTTCCATCGGCGAGTTGTCTTAACTTCCCCCGATTCGAACGGGTGGCTGGTTTTCGATCGTGGTTGGCGAAGGAAAAATCGAAAAACCCAACGATGGATATATCATGATAGATATATCCACCATAAACCGAGTTAAGCTACTGATAAAGCGACTTTTATCAGAGGGCCTCTGAAAAAGTGTATATCTATGGATAATCAGAGGCTGAAAACTCCATTGAAGCATCCATTGAATTTGATGATTGAGTTAAAATTACCCTCCGGAGTCCATATATAATGTGGCTTGCTATAGAATTCTCCATTGATAAATGTGATTTTTCCATTGCTAGTTCTGATTTTCCCTAGCTACGGTATTTGCTCCTCTATTGAGTTCGGGGATTTCCATGGATTTCCCAGCTTGCCACTAGCTAAATGACACCAGAAGTAAATGATGTGTATCCCAGCTATTGCTTATATAAATTGATTCCTGGTTGGTTCATTTTTGGGGTGTAATTTACTCCGGATTTTCATCAAACAAAAAGTAGGGAAACCGTTTTCAACCAACATCATGATACCATGATGATACCCTCATCAAAAAATAACCATTCTTACCCTCCATTTTCCATAGCTTTAAATGTTCCAGAAATCATCATGTCACGTTTTTTTACATGATTCTTAGTACTGGGAGTAGTTGTCCATGATGGTTAGTTCACTGGAGGCTTTAGTTCACCATCAATGTCAAATCACCAGAGCCGAAACCATCAACTAGTCAACCAAAAAAATAGCTATTGAAAATGGACTATAGATGATTTACATTGATTTGCCTATTATACAAACATAGATTTTCCACTTCTTCTCTTAGCTTTTTCCCGGGCTTTCACCAGATGCCGAGCAGCTCAAGTCCAACGCACCTCGATGAGTGGTTTCCTCCACGACTTGACCTAGGTTGAAACCACCAACCAGATAAAGGCGATAGTGATATCCCAGTGATATCCCAGTTAAATGTGATATAATATCTATTTTACCAGTTAATAGCATGGTGATTTCCCAGTGTTATCCATAATAAAGGTGATAGTGATATCCCAGTGATTTTTTCCAGTGAAATAGCCTCTGGTAATGACTGTTACCTGTGGAAAATCACCATGCTATTATTGGGTTAATGAACTATAAATGGCAATTTTCCAGGTAATTTGTTACATGACTGTGGAAAATCACCATGCTATCAATGGGTAAATCAACTATTTCTATGGCCATTTTCCAGGTAATGACTGTTACATAGCTATTGAAAATGGCCATAGAAATAGTGAGTGTTCCCATTAATAGCATGGTGATTTTCCATAGTTATGTACACGTTTACCAGAGGGTAATAGGTCGGTATAGGTTGATAAATAGATGGGGAAATTCATATTGTTGACATATCAATCAAAATAATCAATCATAGGTTGGTGAAATTGATCATATTTCGTTGATATAGATTGGTGAAATAATTGATCATATCTGAAAAAAATGATTTTTAGGATGGTGAAATAATTGATAATTGGCATATGATGAATATATGATGAATAATTGACATTGATAATTATTTAAAGAAGTTGGCTTGGTGACATATGGAAATTAAACCAAAAAAAACTCTGGTAAACTAAGAGTTTCGGAACTGAAAAATCACCATCTTCAATGGGTAAAACAACGATTTCTATGTGCCATGTTCAATAGCTATGTAACAGTTATTCGGGAGCCATGGGAGCCATGAGATGAATGGTGGCTTGATGCGACAATCCAAAGAAATGTGCGTTTTTTTTATGGGAAATCATGGGAATTTACCATTTATGGGATTTTATATGATAATTGTCATCCCATGATATTTCCCATAATTATATTTATCATGGGATTATCACCATTTTATGGGATTTTATATGATAATTATGGGAAATCATGGGATGAAAAAGGGAATTTATGGGATACCCGGATAGGTAGTGACTGTTACATAGCTATTGAAAATAGCCCAGTCGAAATAGTTGATTTTCGCAATAGCATGGTGATGTTCCAGTTCGTAAACGTAGAAACCAGGCCGGGTAACCATGGGTTTAGCCCCTCAAAACTGGCCATGCCTGGCCTTGCCATTTGAATCCTGGATCTTGTGGATTGACGTAGAGAACATGCAGAAGCAACTATCACAAAAACCATGGAGAAGACGACTCGGAATAGCTTTTGTGAACATGGAAGTATCTGGTTGGGATGTGGGAAATCCATGGAAATCCCTTAGGAAATCCCTTATGAATGAAGCTTTGAATGGGAAAACTCATCTGGTTGGTGGTTTCTTTCCCATCTTGAAAAATATGAGTCAATGGGAAGGATGACATGCCATATATGAAATGGAAAATAATCCATTCATGTTCCAAAGCACCAACCAGCCATCCATTAACCATCCATTGACCATCCATTAAACCACCATGAAAACCATGTTTGAAACCACCAACCAGAAATTGCTGTTCTGCTCAGAAAACAGTTGCAGTTCTTGCTGCTTTGGCAGAAAAAGTCGTCTCCTGATACTTTAAAAATTCTGTCGGAAATGCATCTGAGACAGAACTGAGCCGGGCTTAGCCCATCATGGGGAACTTTGATCTAATATGGTACAATGGTGATTTTATGGTGATTTTATGGTGATTTTGTGGGATTTTATAGGGATTCAATGGGATATTATCGGGATGTACCCTCTGGTTATGTCAAAATAGCTATTGAAAATGGCCCAGTCGAAATAGTGGATTTTCCCAGCTATAAAATGGTGGATCTTTCCATAGTTATGTAACAAATTACCAGAGGGTATATCATATCTTATCTCATACTGAGCCCATCATTTCTTATTTATCTATGATTCACTATGATAACTATCAAATATGAACACAAAATCTCATGGTCACTGCACGCTGAAGTCCCCGGTTTTCACTGGATGCTGTGATGCCGGACGCAGCGCCGTGTACACCGGACCTGAATCTGCAGGACGAAGTAGAGCTCCAGTCATTGAACGCTTTGCAAACTGGAAAAATATACTATGATATACTATAATATGATGTTATATGATATGATATGATATGATATGATATAATATATGAAAAAAAACGCAATATTTAATTCCGGTAAATCATGAATTGTGTCACGTCAAAGTGGAAAATCACCATTATCAATAAGTAAACATGATTCATCGAACTAGGCTTCCAGTTCGCAAAGTGTGAGTCATAACCGGAGGGGCTCTTAGGAATCAAACACTGAAGATGTCACAAACGCGGACATGAAGTCCAGCCAAGTACTATGTTGCATTACATTATCCTATATTATGCTACATTATATAATCTGATCTCATATCATATAATATCATATTTATCATATTATAGTATATTATAGCATACTTTAGTATATTTTAGTATTATATATATATACATATATATATATATATGGGTTTGTCTGAGAATAAGGTGCCGCAAAATCCAAGTGTTTATGATAATTTTCTCATTTGTAAGGGCTATTTTGGAGTAGACTAGATCCCATTTTCAGACACACGCATATCAAAGGGTACATGGTATTGGTCATTTTTTTTGCAAAGCAATTTGAAGATTTTGTAATCTGCAGATCCCAAACAGTCCAACGAATTGTCCATTTGTTGGCCCATATCCATATCCAAACACTGCTTGACATTCAAAACTATATGGATCAAGAATTGGGTACCCAATTTTTTAAACAAACAAAAATGCATGGTTCAACAAAATGTTGCAAATGTTCATCCTAAAGATTGCCATTTTTATGGCAGCTGCCATTTGTTCATGACCCAGATCCCTCAACCGGTCCGGAGATGCTGAATGAGCCTCTGCGGTCCCTAGGTACCTGGCCCGCACTCTGCTGAGAGCCACAACCTGAAGTTGGATGGGAAGTTGGATGGGATCCGCTGAGAAAATGAATGGATTCATAAAATCCTCCAACTGTAGATATATCATGATATGAACCAGATATCCACCAGATATCCACCAGATATCCACCAGATATCCACCAGATATCCACCAGGTATATCCACAAACAGAAATTTACCAAGCACTGGGGGAAAGTGTTCATCACAAGCCTGGAGGTATCATTTGGAATGCCGTCTCACACATAGCTAAAATGCAACCAAAATGCTCGACTTAAGTCATGTACTTCCTTAGTAGAATATGGTAAACGATGGTCACATCAAAAAACTTAAGTGCTATGGCTGCTATGGCTATGATTAGCCATTACTTACCAGCTGGTACTTGATTGCGAGCACTTGATGACAGCGGTGACAATTTTCAGCTGGTAATCATGGTTTTTTCGTTTTCTCCAGCTGTGCAACTGGAACATCACTGGAACAGCTCCCAACATCCCAGACACTGGGAGGGGGGTAAGTTGGTTAACTCGAGGCATTGTCCGGCTCTTGTCCCGGCAAGAAAAGCTATCCCCATAACCCTTTTTAGCCATGGTGGGATGGAGCACCCCGGTGGAATGGTGGCTGCCATTGGGTGAAGTCGCGACGTGATGGTCGCTGTGAAGTTTGCCCAAAAACCATGGTGAAAAAAGCATCACATGCAAGGTGCTTCCCCCTAGTATCCCCTACCCAGAAAAAAGTATACATAGTTGCAATGTGGTGTAATCGCCATAAACATCACAAACCCAACAAAAAAGCTGCTAGTTGCTGATAGTTGCTCTATTCCAAATTTCAAAAACACTGCTATGATTCACCACATTGCTATTTATCAACAGTTTTGTCCCAGTTACCAAGATTTATGTTTTTTCCTTGGAAGATCTTCTCTGATAATTGCATATTTGGATAGTTGCATATTTGCTGATAGTTAACCATTCACTATGGATTCACCACATTCTGACCACCAGCAACACCGGCTTTGCAAATTGCTCCAGCAAGATGCATGGCCAGCATTGCCCCATCGCAACGGTCCGGCGATGGTCGTTCCCCAAATTAAATGTTGATGTGTTTAACAGAGAGAATCCTTTGGATTGGGGATATCTATGGAATCATTATATAAACAATATATGTATGGAATCATGAAACAATCCATCATAGAATCATGAAAAACTTTCTATGGAATCATGAAATTTTCTATGGAATTAGGATCCAAATATTCGGAAGTTGGATGTCTATGACTCAACTGGAGGGTCCGGAGAATGTAGGAGTTGTCTTGAATGGAAGCCCCATTGCAAAGTTCGATATAGCTGTTAATCTGTGCTTGTTGAAGGTCAAAAGTGTTGCAGGAACGCGAAATGCCAAAAATAGGATTGATATGAAACAGATTGAAAAGGGAGAATCATTTAAAATCGCGTTACGAACAGTGAAGCATCACTTTTGGCCCAGATTGTCTCCCATTTTCAAAGTGCTAGGAGTCACTTCCAAAGGTGGCCATGTCCTAACCTTGAGCCGAAAAAAAACATGTGACTTTGGAGAACAAATGCCTCAAACTTGGGTGTTACCACTGAGAAAATGGTGGTTTCGTGGCTTTGAAAGCCAATCTGAAAAAAATCACTCATGACCCATCATTTACCCAAGAATCTGGTACTACTCACATTGCCACGTTTTTAGCACGGAGAATTCATAAAATGGGGCAGGCCCATCACCAAACCCGCCTCCAAGCGGGTCGAAACTTTGCCTCCAAGCCTCTGTTTCTGCTGCATGTCAGTCTGGATCAAAGTCATTTGGATACCAATGGGCCAGTGACAATTTTGAACCACGTCCATGTGATGCTGTGCCACCACATTTAACACGGAACCTGAAAAAGTAGGATCTGGAGAATGAAATAAACCGCACGGATACGGCCCAAGTGTTGAGTTTCATGACTTAGTGGTGATGTAAGCCTCAGATTACCAATGTCATGGTTCATAAACCAAAAAAAAAGTCCCAATCATAAACCAGAAACCCATCATAGCAATGGGACTGTCACCCTAAAATAGAGGCACTGTATTATATATATATATATAGACATAATATATATATATATATAGCCATAATATATATATATATATATATAGCCATATACCAGATATATTCCCTTACATAGCCCTGAAACTCGGTATGGTAGGTACCTCCAATGGGTATCTTAGCGCCACAGCCAGCTCCATGGGGCACCACGCGGCCGTGCCACCGGATACTTCTCAACACCCGAGTTCCAACAGTGCACGGAGGTGGGGAGAGCCCAGCCTGGGCGAAGGAACAGATCCCCAGCTCCATGGGGCAGCTAACGCGAGATCTGTAAAATCATGGGAAATCCTGTAGATTTCTAGGCCATGGCAACCATGGCAACCATGGCAAACTGTGAAATTACAAGGCTCAAATTCTTTAGAAAATACAAATCAATGGCATCAATGGATGGATTTAACGGAATAAATTACAGGAACCCAGGGCCTTAATCCCCAAACTACATGGGGTCCAGCAGTTTCCCAGAAACAAATTCTCCAATGGCTGGCTTGAAGCGACCAAATGTGGGGCCCCTCAAAACTGGAATTGGAGCAACTGGGATTCGGATGTTCTCCCGCTAAAAGGTGGATTTAAGCAACTTACCATTCTCAAAAAAATGATATTAAAGGTGTTTTTTGGGCGAAAACCGATGCTTTTTCACATTTGATTAATGTGTCCTGTAGATTTTTCTTCTCAATTCTGGGATGGGTTTTGTGACATAAAACCTGACAAATGACATCTAAAGTCAGGTCTCGTTAGTGGTTTTACATGGTTTTATTACATTGGTGCTTCTCAAACAATTGCGGTACTAGTACCTCAAAACATATGGTTTCCCTAAAAATTAACCAATTACTTTAAAAAAACTCAGGCTCCCCCATCTTAAAAAAGATGGCCCAAATGATATCGCCATTTTATCCCCATATCACAGCTGCTTGCCCCCATTTTGATGGCCAAATCCCTTGGCCAAACTTGGCTCCCCGCTGCTTTCAGACTCTTCATGCTCAAGCTTCAGCAGCTCCACGAGCCTTCGCTGGAACGGCACTTCCCCCATGCAAAATCACAAGTAGTGCTACTATAAGCATCTATAAACCCTATAAATATCTGTAGATCATCAGGTTTCTGATTTTTTCTCTATAAATCCCAGGTAATTCACATGTTGTTTCGCCATAATCCCTGGCCCTACCTCGACTGCGTGGCACCGTGGCGTAGAAGCTGCACCGCGCTCCAACGCTGAGAGGGTTGCCGCCTCAGAAGATGAAAATCGGAGGGACTTCTCCAGCAGACAATGGCGACAAATTGGGAAATTGCTCGTAAAAACATAGGAAAATGGTGCTTTCACCAGCGAAAACCTGTGGTTTTACAAGGTTAAACTCTGAACATCTGGTAAGAACTGCAAATTTTTGGGGGTTGGTCTAGTCAATGGAAATTTCAGGATCCTAAAATGGAGGTACTGTACCATATAAGGCCATATTTTCTGGGGATGTTCCCCTACATAGGCCTTATATAGACCTTAGGTAGGTACCTCCAATTTAGGTTCCTGAAATGGCCATTGATCTAGGATCTGAAAAGATCTGAAAAGTATCAACAAAAACTCAACCAAGTCCCGGTGTCTTGGTGCCCACACTTCAGCAGAGAATAGCACAAAGGCGCCACCTCTGCATGCCTGGATTCCCACGGCTAACCTAAGCCAACATCCTGCATGAAAAGAAGAATGGCTGTGCTCCTAGAATTGATAAATGGATACCTTAATATGTGATGATCCATTATGTATGCTCCATTACATAAGATATCCATATACCTTAGTATAATGATATATTATGTCAAACCAGAAGATATATGTTAGAATATGATACTGCACTTAACAAAAACGAACCTATTTATATGTCAATGATCTGGATACCAACATGGCAATCGCTGAAACGCAAATTGCGGATCTGCGATACATGGCATTTACTCATGGACATAATCTATATATTCTCAAGAAAAAGTAGCAACAATACAATACAATAGAGTACAATCAATCCAACGCAATGCAATACAATACAAAACAATACAGTACAATGTATGTATATATATATATACATGTGGCAGGGACCTTTAGGTATGATATGAATCTATCCTTGCCTTTGTGGGTTCAAATGGTACATATAGGTCCATCGTACATTGAAAGGTTACCACTCCCCAGCCTGGCCGGCAAGGGCCGCAAGGGACGCCGCAGCGCATCACGCAAGTGGGCCAAGTCCTGGATGTCTCACGTTAAAAAAGGCCAGAAATTTGAGGGCATATCATATGGCAGTGTGTCAAAACCTTGTACCCCTTCTGTGAACATCAAAATAGCTGGGATTTATGGATGTTCATCCCATAAAAAATGGTATTTTCATAGGTATTGATCCATACCCATATGTCAACACTCATGGCCCAGTTGTTAATGGGATTTAATGGGATTTGATGGGATTTGATGGGATTTTACCCTCCGGTAACTTGTTACATAGCACAGAGAAATAGTTGATTTACCCATTAAAAATGGTGATGTTCCATACTTATGTTGGTTTACCAGAGGGCAAACTATATCCTAATATAACCATGTTTATTGCTGGTATAAACCTAAACCCTCCAAAGATGGTCGGTTGATAATTGGTGTTACCACATTAACCATTATGAACATGTATGAACCATTAAGTAACAAGTGAGCATTGTTCAAAATCCCTCTCTCATTCCATGAAATACTGGTTGGTGACAATATTGATTCCCCGTTCTTGGATTATGATCAAATCCCCAATATATTGGGTAGTATAATCCCCGAACTAGTCATCAACCAACAGAGGTTTTGAACACTGCTCACATGATGCATATATATATAATACATATACATGATCACTATCATTTCTGGAGATAAATATGTGTATGCAAATCTATAGTCATATTATACGTATATGTGGGGGTTTCCATAGTCATGGTGGTACCCCAATAGCTGGAGGGTTTATTTCATGGTTTAAATCTTTCTAAAATGGATGATGACTGGGGGTGCCCCCATTTATATAGGAAACCTCCATATCTGGTTGGTGGTATACCTACCCCTCTGAAAAATATGAAAGTTAGTTGGGATGATTATTCCCAATATATGGACAGTCATAAAAGCCATGTTCCAGTCACCACCAACCAGATATGGAAACCCCCAAATGATGATCAACCATGACATTTTACGCCTAGGCCTAGGACGAATCCATTATAGATCAGTAATTATTATGATGGTTAATTATTTATACTGGTGATGATATATAATTAATAATTAAATCCATTATAGATCTATTGATAATAATTATAGTAGGATTTAATCCCAATAGATCCCCATCCCTGGTGGGTTAAATCCTCACCATGCCAATTTAACCGCGCTCCGTGTGTTCCCAGGGAGGCTTCAGGGCAATGAGTTCGTACCTCAAAAAAAAACGCAGCGCTTCAGATTTCACCCAGCAAACATTTCATGACATTTCACCAACACAAATCTTGTATATGATTAACAAAATGTGCTTCTTTAAGCAGAATGGGGCGTGTGACTTGCAGAAAATGTGGTGTGTTCTCTGGGAGTGACTCATGAACAATGCTTCCTGCAAGGGTCTGTCTGAAAATAGGGTTCCCCCCCAACAAAAAAAGAAGTTTTGGGTATTTTTCATGTTCAAACACACCTGCCATGTTCGTAATCTCGTTTTCATGACTGGAATGGCCAGTCGCGCGTGTTCCATGGGAGGCACAGGATCACACCAAGGGCCCACATGTCGGATGCAGAGCTGTGTTCCTGGCAGCTTCGGACACCCCAAGGAATGAGTATCAACCTGTAATCTGGTGATGTGAAGCCATGCCTCAAATTGATTTAAGATGATTTAAGAACTATTGGCCACTGTTTCGGCGGGGTTCACTGCCCCAAGGCAGCTGGTGCTCAATTTTTGGGGCAGTTGTTTAAATCACCAAAATTCATAAACATGACAAATCTCAACCTTACCCCAAAAAAAAACTGGGGAAATGGGGTTGTCTCCAACCTTGGAAGCCGCAAATCCCAAGGGCTTTCTCGGCATTTTCGGTGCATCCCGCGGCCTCATTTTGCAGCAAGATCTCCGGTGCCAAGTATCTTGTGGCCTCCATGTCTCGCCTGCCATCGATGGTTTTATGATGTTTTATGTGGTAATACGCCAATTAGAAACCTACCATCTTTGGAGGATTTATACCATAAAATGATGATAAGTATAGTTTACCCTCTGGTAAACTAACAATTTGCGAACTGGAAAATCACCATCTTTAATAGGTAAATCAACTATTTCTATGTGCCAGTTTCAATAGCTATGTAACAAATTACCAGAGGAAAACTATACGAAACCATTCTTCAATCTCACCAAGGGGGTATGAGTCAGGAAAACATTCGGAAACCATCAAAAATGATCAACAATTGGAGGTGCAAAAAACCAACCTCACTGAAACGTCGCCTCTCACTGGAAAGCATCCCTTTGAGGACCGCTGACCTCGAACGACTCCGAATTCTGGGAACATTTGGGCAGGAAACAGCTGTCATCTGCGCTTAGCGCGAGGAACCAAATCCTACCACTGAGAGCCTTGGGGATCTCAAAAATCACTAGTTCCAAGATGTCCCTTGTGATAAATTCCCCGATGATATGGCAGCAGAACATACAATCCCAAGAAACCCTTGATCGATAATTTTTCGGATCGAGAATCGAGAATCGTGGATCAGAATCTCAAAAATCCCCAATCGAATCTAATTTGCTAGAAGCTTTGTTCTAGAGCTGGCAGCTTTGTTATTGCATCCAGGGTCCTAGAAGCTCAATTGGGACGCTCTAGAAGCTTTTAAAAAATCTAGAACCGCTAGATGTTTGTTTTTTATGACTCTAGAAGCTTCAAAATTGAGTTTCCCAAATGAGTTTCTAGAAGCCCGTTTTAGTGCATGTTTGCAGCCCGCAGCCCCTTATGAACCAAAAACATGCTTATACATGCATATATATATATATATATCATGGTGTTTGACAATAATGTATATATATATATATAGGCTCAAGGCTGGGGGTTCCCCGGAGCTTCGAGGAACCCTCAGTCTTGATGCTATACCAGAAAGGTCGTTTTTGGATACAGGGGGGGGGGGGGGGGGTGCAATAACGTCATGTGAAGTGCGTTGGATGATGTTGAATCCTGGAAGATGTTGCTTGGTTGGAAGATGTTGCTACGTTGCAAGTTTCGTTGTTGTTTACAGAAGGGGGGGTATGTTCCACTTCTGAACAGAACGACCAAAATAAAAGAAACCGCACTTCAAATGGTTAGCATGTTCCACGCATCTTTAGTCATCCATGGGAGATGTAAAATTTTCCTGTTTCAGCACGGGCAAACGTCAAGTTCTTCCGCGATGAAAATGGAAGTTCGATTGATCAAACCATTTCAGAGAAAAACATAAAACACTGTAAAACACAGTGTAAAAACAACATGTTCCATCGCCATGCCAAAAAAAAGGTTTGGGAAAGCGAAGATGAAAAATATGTGATGTTCATTTCGTCCATGGTTCTCCAGTGGATTATGACATTTTGTACTTATCAACAAAAACTGAAAAAA
>Ga0126342_10016968_pt1 | contig 12633 bp, 11 predicted proteins | sample Cyp1metagenome_FD_92528 | JGI IMG/M metagenome (GOLD analysis project Ga0126342, IMG submission 92528) | Coral microbial communities from Lord Howe Island, Old Settlement Bay, Australia - Cyphastrea 1 metagenome | ecosystem: Host-associated > Invertebrates > Cnidaria > Coral ...
ATAAACTACAAGAAAATGCGGTGTGCCACTGTCCCTGCGAGAAATGTAGAACCCACAGTGGAAAATGGCAGCAAACCTACTCCACTCGCCTAAAAAAGGAATTGCTGGACAAACCTCCAACAGTTACACAAACTTAAGACACCACGGAACACCCATGTTGCCACCCAGTGGTTCAAGAAGAAAAATGCGCATTGTGCTCAGTTGCTCATTGTGCTCAGTTGCTGTGCTTCAAGTTTCAAAAATAAAATGTTGCCGCTGTTGGGGATACCACCGAAACTTATTTTTTTTTTCCATGAGTTACATATACTAATATAGTTACAAAGCCAGGATGGTTTGAATATGTTTGGATTCCGCGCCAGGGATAACCATACATCATCCCATGAGTTCTCCCATCTTGACTCTGCAGGCTCAACTTCTCCGTGATGGCCACCATTAAGGCTAAGGTGCGGAAGGAAATTGACCTCGACATTTCCGCCCTCTTCACTGACAAGGCCTGGGGTTTCTGTACGAAAAACTCCGATTTTTCCAGAACTCAACTCATGGTGTTTCGGTGCTTCGAAAAGAACAACAACACACATTTCTGAGATGGATTGGGATGGCTCAAAATGATAAAAGCCATGATTTACCCCACAATCCAAGCAGTGGATGGTTTTAAACTGGTAGCTTCAAAACTCAGAAAATAGCGTGCCTTTTGTTGGGTCCGATTCTCCGGAGAGACGCGCCTCGTGTTGCAAGGACGGCAATGCCTTGGGGGCCTGTTGGCATGAAGAGTTGGAACTGCACCTGGTCGGTGAATGGATCGGACCGTTTGAAAATCGTTTTTTGTCATGGCCCCCATTCAGCCCCAACTGTTTCTTTTTGGTGTCCCTGTAAAAGTTTGCCATAGTTTGCCTTTAATCAAGCTGAATTTGAAGTATAAGAGGAATGTCAGCAGACTTTGGAATAGGTTCTTTGTTCCAGATCTTGGGTCCAGATGGCAACGCAGCCTGGGCATCGGTACACCGTACACCTGGTGAGGTTCGGCTTTCAACACTCTGGAGATAGAGATGCCGACGAGGACATGAATGTAGATTTGCTGCAACTCCCTTCAAAGGCCAACTTGGTTGCATGAAGTGCACGCGTTTGGCGCAAAGTTCCCACCTTCCGCACCCGAGTTGTGCCCGCCAGTGCGGCCAAGGTGCATTCAGTATACATTGTGGTCGACCTCGTCGCACCCAACTACAAGGCATCAACAGTTTTTCAGCGCAGATCGCAACCGCTTTTTGGACGTCTCGTTCTATGGTCTGCCAGGAAGTGAGCTTCCGAGACATTACATACGCTTCTTGCATGGCAAATGACCAGAACTGCAAGACTCTGGCCAGTTTTACTCTGGAAAGCCGCTCGTCTGGTACTCGTAGGCCTGGTGTTGTTATCTGCACCCTGACCACTTTGCTGCAGCAATTTGCATAACTTTACCAAATGAGCAAAGTAGTTTGAACATGTTTGAGTCCAATTTCCCCAGGTCAGATTTCTTTCATTTCCTGCGGCCTAAGTTTGTTCTGTCAATGTCGCTTTCCTGTCAGTCTCTTGATGTTGCAGGTTGAGGTCGGGGCTGCAATTTGGGTTTGTCTGAAAACAGAGGACAATACAAATTTAATTTGATGATTGATGATTTATCAGTTTCCCATTGGTTCTCACATTTGTTTTCATATATTGTTATAATTTTTCATCAAACTACTTCCATGGCGACATGTCTAAACTGGGCACGAGGTGGTAAGGACGACTGTGATGGTCTTCCAGGGCTGGTTCTGTGCAGGCTCGCACCTCAAAAACGTCAATACCGGACGGTGTCGGACGGAATTTTGATCTTTGAAGATCTTCGAATTCGTGTGGGAAACCCAATTCCATAAACCTACTGTACCATTTGGGATTGTTTCTACCACCCATTTTTAGGATTTGCGGGATGTTTTATGGTTTAGAGTTTACCACATGATGTTGATATCAAAACTGGTTGGCGGTTTCACAGCTTTTACGAAAATCAACCATATTTGGGATGAAGATCAGCATGGATAATCTTTGCAAAAGATCATAATTATGGTCATATATATATATAGTCTAGTCAATATATGTCCATAGATCAAAACTAGAAAGCTCACTCACACTTGGAAATCCCATGCCATTAATGGGATTCTGCTCCACGCACTGGTCAGATTGGTGCGGAATTCTTCAAAGCGTTGGGAGCTTGAAGCAGTTGGTAGCTTTGTCCCTGGCCCTTCTTGGAAGGACAGCTGCGCCATACGTGCATATCCGTGCCATCTTGCGATGAGGAACTAACCGTAACTAAGCCAGCCCGTGTCCAGGAAGCGGTGCCAACAGTGCAGAAGCTTCACTACCCGAAAAAGGCGAATCCGCAGAAGGCTGCCGCTTTGGAGGTGCCCAGGAAATCGGTGGCAAGCCACACTTTTTGCGATCATTGTACATCATTGTTGCCTGCTAATACCATCACTCTTGAGGCACTTGATCCAAGTAGTTATTCTTCTGAATTGCTCTTGTAGATCTCGCAGCGCGTTGCAGTATTTGATCATTCGTAGTTCGGTAGTTAGAGACAGCGTCATCGAAAGTTGGCAGCACATCTCTCCCGAGCTTTTTTCCTGCCTAATTCCTTGGGTACATCCCTGGAAGATCGTGACAGGATGATTTAATGTAGCAATGGAGTGTATTCCAGCGCAAGGTATGATAAGACATGACATATGAGTGGACTAAAGATGATTGAATTTGATTCAACCTGTAAAAAAATCACAACTGACTCAAACCCAAGGCGCCTGAGGAACCCAAGCACTCGAAGTGGCTGCCTCAGTCGTGTGTCACCAATCTCCAGTCCTGAAAAGCTCTAAATACAGCAGCGAAGCGTCGCACCACCTAGGCGCAAATCTCGAGTAGAATTTCGAGGCCGAGACCTGGGACAAGCATCGAATGGGGTTTTCAGATGACTGGGGTTTCCACGAAAAACGGGGTCATTGAGAAGGCAATGGTGGGGCTCGTTGAGAAACACCTATTCCTTGACCTTGTACAGCGCCTAAAGCTCGAAATTATCTTGCGATTGGTTGACACAGGTGGCACAGTTGACACCTGCTTCCAGATCCTCAGGATTCCTCATGTTTACAATCCAAGTTTCGGCTGTGTCCAACCTCTGCGATTCTTGATAGAATACGTCGGATGTACGTGGCATCGGATCGAATCTAGGTTGTTCTGTTGAAGTTTTCCGCCACGGAGATATTTGTTGCACAGGCGGTCTTCCGCCTGCTGCACATGAAGGAGCGGTCATGGCTCCCATTCCAGACGTCGCGGAAGGCTTGGATTGTTCACATGGAGGGTTGGAGCATGTTGTGGTAGCGGGTAGCGCAAACATTTGCAAACAGCTGAGCTGATATTTGGACAGCCGGACACTACACATTGGAGGGCTATTTATTTATTTATTTTTCGTGGCAGTTTTTGTTTTTTTTTGGGTTCCTGGTTCTATGCTTTCCTGTTTCTCTGATTTTCTGCTTTTCTGCTTCTCTGCTTTTCTGCTTCTCTGCTTTTTGCTTCTCTGCTTTTCTGCTTCTCTGCTTTCATTGCTTCTCTGCTTTTCCTGCTTTTCTGCTTCTCTGCTTTTTGCTTTCCCTGCTTCTCTGCTTTTCCTGCTTCTCTGCTTTTTGCTTTCCCCGCTTCTTTGCATTCTGCTTCTCTGTTTTCCCCGCTTCTCTGCTTTTGTACTTCTGTGCCTTTCTACTTCTACTATACTTTTTCTTTTCTTCAGTCATGTGTTTTTGCTGCTCTACTTCCTGCTCCTTTGCTTCTTTGCTTCCTGTCTTTACTGTCTCTTTGTTTTTCTTTTTCTTTTGCTTTATTCTATTCTGTTTGTATCCTAATGAGACCCTAGAGAGACCCTAGGTGAAACCCAAAGAAACCCTAAAGAAATCCTGATAAAAAATCCTGATTGAAACCCTACATGAAACCCTAAATGAAACCTAAAGAAGCCACAAATGAACCCCAAAGAAACCATAAATTAATCCTAAAGAAACCATACATGAAACCCTAAAGAAACTTTACACCCCAAATGATATCCCAAAGAAACCCTAAACAACACTCTGAAAAAAACCCTAAATGAAACCTTAACTGACACCTTAGCTGAAACCCTAAATTGACACCCTAAGGACACCCTAAATGAACCCTAAATTGAAACCCTAAATGACACCCTAAAGACACCCTAAAGACAACCTAAATGAAACCCTAAAGACACCCTAAAGAAACCCTAAAATGACACCCTAAATGAAACCCTAAAGGAGCCCTAAAGGAACCCAGTTGAATGTTTAGAAACCGTGAAAAGAAATCCTGATAAGAAACCTTGGAATGAAACCCTAAAAAAACCTAAATGAACTCCCCAATGAAACCTTTAAATGAAACCCTAATGAAACCCCAAATGAAACCCTAATGAAACCCTAAATGAAACCCTAAAGAAACCCTAAATGAAACCCTAAATGAAACCTTAAATGAAGCCCTAAATAAAGCCCTAAATGAAACCCTAAATGAAACCTTAAATGACACCCTTAATGAAAGCCTAAAGAACCCGCAAGAGACCCACATTTAAGAGACACATGAACGGTTGAAGTACCAAAATGTAGCAAATACCATGCAAATGAGAGGTTGAAATGCCAAAATGTGACAAATACCATGCAAAATGGAAGGCAAACATGGCAAAATGTGGCAAATACCATGCAAAATGCAAAGTGACCATGCCAAAATGTAGCAAATAGCATGAAAAATGACAGGTTCTAGTTCCAAGCTGTTGCAAATACAAGGCAAATGGTACCAGGAAAGAAGCCAAAAAAAACCAAAACCAGAGGCAAAAAAAATACCAAAAACTATTCTACACCCGTACACATTCAAGCACCAGGACCTCCTTTATCACACTGCGAAGACGCTTCAAACCTGCGAAGACGCCTCAAACCCATACAAAGAAAGTGGAGAGGTGTCGAGTCCGCTTTTCAAAACCCGGAATTAAACATTCAGCCCCACAGAGCCTCCAACTTTGAAAACCCTGACATAGTTCATTTGAACAGTTGGAAGCTTAAAAACCTCACAGAAGGTTGACTGCGGATGTGAGAACGTTTAAATCTGTATAGACTAACACTTCATATCGGACGCCGAGAGAAGGGAATAGCATTTCGAAGCGTGCCTCAACATGCGGAAGCGAAAAAAATCCTCACTTCTCAAATGAAGCCTCTTCACCAAGCGTTTGCTTAGTGTTAGTCGATGTTTAATGAGAAACGATTGGCCTTCTGGAGGTCTAAGAGGTTACAGGCTTTTTGAATTCTGTGACTGAGACCACAATCTTTTTGGCAGGTTGCGAAGAGGGCGAGAACCAGGCGACACAGAGCGACAGTGGGTCATTTCTTGCTGCCACGTGACTTTGATCCTTTGAAATTCTGCAAGAAGCCATCAGGATCTACTAGGAGGCTTCCTTTTGCCACAGATCAGCTTAGAAAAATGCAACCTGGGTGTGTGTGAAAAAATAGGCAAGCTCCAAATTTTCATGGTTTATCATTATGGTCAAAAAATCCATTAAATATGACAGAACAAATTGGATCAGTCTCCCCTTTCAGGTACCAAACCTATTAGCGATAGTTGTTGGTTGTTTATCCCCATTGTAATTCCTATATTCCATAAAAGGGCTATGGATACCAGGATACCATATTATGTTATGTTTATAACTTTTTATGACTATTATGAATCATGATACATCGCACCATTCAAAAAACGCACCCCCGATTTTGATCCCATCATATTCTGGTGATATTCCCATCATATTCCCATTCGATTTACATCCTGTAGCCATGGACCGACTTCTGGAGACCCGGGCGACCCGCTCCGGAGGTCATGCAGACCTTCTCCATGAACGCCAATGCTGCGAGCTCAATGGGGGGGACGGGGAGTGGAGCCACGAATTGAGTTTCCTAACCACACGATAGACGAGCACGTCTTGGAGCAGAAAGAAGTTTTTTTTTGCCCCCCAAAAAAGCATCAGACCCAAATCTGACTTGGCAGTGCCTTCAACTAGAAGACTGTCATGGTGACTGTGGAAGCGTTCCGGTTTTAACGACCAGCTTGAGTGAAACGTACAGCTGCAAGGACAAGCTTGATTCCCAAAAAAATCAACTTGATACCTACACAATCTGGCTGCACTCCGATATCTTCGACGCAAATGAGCTCTCACAAAAGCCAGTCGGTTGATGATTTCCGGGTGGCAATACTACCCAATACAGCCCAATATATTCGGGATTATGAGAACCATGTTTTTTTAAACAACTTGAGAAACAACTTCAATTTCCCCCCAAACCACCAAGCCAAACCACCACACCTTCCCAGGATTCTGACCCGAGCGTCATGATGTCCTTCAGTATGGAGGGTGGTGAGGAGTCGAAACTTCGACCAAAAACGGCATACTTCAAGGCTGCAGTGCAAGAACTAAAAAAGTCAAGGTGGGGCCCCAGTCTGAAAATCAGGTACCACCAAGACTACTAATACTAAATCAATCTAAATCATGTTTTTCACCTGGTTTTACCTACTGTATAAACATGGCAAGTTGATGTGTATACCCCCATTTTCAAACGCACAAACTCATAATATTTCTGGTTATATGCCATTCTATCCCGATGATGAATGCCAACACGTGCCCATTAAATCCTAATCATATCCCGAATGTTGATGGTTTAGTGTCAACATTTTCAGATCATTTGTGTCACATCCCATGATCTTCCATTACCCCATGAAATCCACACTGTACTACGTCATATTCCCATTGTCAAGCCCCCATTGTCAGTTGGGATGCCAAGTTGACATACCTTCGTTCTAGATATGTCTCGTTGTTGGTTGCATATCTGACAACAATTTCCCATGACTTCCCCAGTAGATCCCCAGTATATCGCATGAAATCACTGGTAGAACATGTTGGTTATATGATTATCACTGATTATCGACATATCCAATTACATATCAATATCCCATTTTGTAAAAACATGTCCCACTAGTTAGTATACCATTGTTTACTCCTCACTAGTTATCATATCCATTGATTATCCTCATGGGCCGGGCCTTGGGTGGAGGAGTGCACCAGAAGGGCTGGAAGAAAAGCGAAGCCGGGGGCCTGGCCCTGGCGCGAAATATGTCACGACTATGTTTACTATACATATTCATAATATAAGTGGGGCTGGCGCCCCCATGCCGCCGACCCCTGGGACCAATTGGCTCAAAAAGTGTCTTCTGAACCGAACAAAAAAAACAGCATCCAAGCGCCCGGGGGCTGGTGCGAAGGCTGTCTTCAACCAGTGCCAATGCGCTCAATCCCCCTACCAGCGGGCTTTCGTCTGGCATAGCTCGGGTCCAAGGACAGTGCCGCAGGGCTACAACACCATGGCAGTGAAGGACGGATCGGGCCCGCGGCCGGCAGCCCAGAGTGCCAAACGTTGCTTTCTGAGCGCCGAAAAACTAGCTGCAAACCTTGCCCTTACCTGCCGTTCTGCACTGCCAGCTTCCAAATTGCTTGCTGCGTCTTGCAGGTGGCTTTCGTCTGGCATAGCTCGTGTCCAAGGACGGTGCCGCAGCACTAAAACACCATGGCAGTGAAGGACGGATCGGGCCCGCAGCCGGCAGCCGAGAGTTGCTTTCTGAACGCCTATAGAAACTAGCTGCAAACCTTGCCCTTACCTGCCGTTCTGCACTGCCAGCTTCCAAATTGCTTGCTGCGTCTTGCAGGTGGCTTTCGTCTGGCACAGCTCGGGTCCAAGGACGGTGCCACAGCACTAAAACACCATGGCAGTGAAGGACGGATCGGGCCCGCAGCCGGCAGCCCAGAGTGCCAAACGTTGCTTTCTGAACGCCTAGAAACTATCTGCAAACCTTGCCTTTACCTGCCGTTCTGCACTGCCAGCTTCCAAATTGCATGCTGCGTATTGCAGGTCGCTTTCGACTGGCACAGCTCGGGTCCAAGAACGGTGCCGCAGCACTAAAACACCATGGCAGTGAAGGACGGATCGGGCCTGCGGCCGGCAGCCCATAGTGCCAAACGTTGCTTTCTGAACTGCCTAGAAGCTAGCTTCAAACCCAACATGTCTTTTCGAATTGCTTGACAAAACTTGCTTCTCTCACGCACTCCCCGGCTACAGCAGGGGTCGGCGGATATATATATATATATAATATTTAATATATAATATATAATATATAATTTATAAAATATAATTTATAATAATATATATATATATATATATATAGTATATACAATATATATATATATACTCATACCATACACATACACTATGCGCATATTTACTACATATATACTACAAATATACTACATATTTACTACATATTTACTACATATATACTACATATATACTACACATATACTACATATATACTACATAAATACTATATATATATACACACTATTATACACTACATATTTACTACATATATAATACTGGATACATACTACATCTATGCTACATATGTACTACATATGTACTATACATATACATTGTCATATACATACATACATACATACATACATGCATACATAGGTACGTAGATAGATAGATAGATAGATAGATAGATAGACAGAAAGCTACATACAGACACACAGACACACATACATACATACATACGTACGTACGTACATACATACCTACCTACATACATACCTACATACATACCTACCTACCTATATACATACCTACCTATATACATACCTACCTATATACATACCTACCTACCTACCTACCTACATCCATGCATACATGCATGCATACATACATGCATGCATGCATGCATGCATGCATGCATGCATGCATACACACACATACATACATATACACACATACATACATACATACATACATACATACACGCATACATACATACATACATACATACATAGTTACATAGTTACATAGTTACATAGTTACATACATACATACATACATACATACATAGTTACATAGTTACATAGTTACATACATACATACATACATACATACATACACACATACATAATGTTCGGCGCAAGAAAACGATTGGTATGAAGGTCTTCCGAGTGAATGCAACGGTGATTGGTTGGGGTCGCATTCACTGTTTTGCAAGGAAGGAGGCAAATGACCCTGCAAAGTCGCAGCAGCAGGCACGGGTTACTCCATCAGGATGATTTTCCAGGACTCGCAGGTTGTGGTTTCAATGTCCCGTCTCTGTGGTACAAATGATGAAAATTGTGGATGTCTTTTAAGAGTTTCTGTTGAACGCAGCTGGCCTCCAATGCTGTCAGGCAGCGTTCTCTGGTGAGTTTGATGGTCTCTTGCTCAGAACTTGTCATGATCGTGCGAGGGAGTTTAAGGGCATGAAAAGTCTTCGCCAAAAGTCCTGCTGTCAATCTGAGAAATTGCATTCTCCTATGGAATCATTGGAAGATATCTCCACGATCATCCAGGCATCGTAGAGCTTGCTCCTGAAGCTGGTGAAGCTGAAGCAGAGCCAAGCAGTTGGCAAGATGGGCCGTGGCTTGGACATTGGATCTGTTCATGCCATGTTCATTCAAATATCTCCAATTGTCGGTTGTAACAGTAATCCCTCCCCATATGGGTTCAGCAAAAAAAAAACGACCCCAAAAATTCTTCAAGCCTAGGTTGTGCCAGTTCTTCTGTGCGACACAGAAAACTGAGCCGAGTGCATGAAGTTGGAACAGAAGCCTGTGTTCAAGATCAAGATGTTCAAGCAATGCACTCGAGCTGTTCTCACTTTGATTCTTCCAGCCGATTTTTGAGTTTTCCTTATTGGGCTCATGCCTTGAACCAGGCGGTTTCGCTGAGTAGTTGTCATGTGGTCCAAGGCATTTAAAGATACATTAGTATCATTAGTCAAACAATTTTCAAAGGCTCAAGACTCGATTCCGATGGCAAATTTTTGCTCTTTCATGGTACTGTAGCCCATTGGGGCTCCTAAATTTTCATACTAATACCATGACAATGGTTTTGGGAAGTTTCAATTACATGTCTCACAGAGACGTGAAAAAAAAAACTCTAAGATCGAGACTTGAGAAACCGAGTTGTCACGCCGGTGTTGTGATGCGTTGCGCGCCCCAAAGGGGCGTTGCATCACACTGTGTCAACAATAGAAATGACGAAAACTCCGTGGCCCTTGGCTTCAAATGCTTCAATTTACCTTGATTGTCCTGTCATGTCCTGTCCGCCAAAAAACATGCTGCCTACAGCCACTAGTTGGATGGTGTTGTTTTGTTCAGACATTTCTTGTGGACCCTTTCCGGCCTTTTCGGCCTTGAGTTCAAGGTCAGACCAACTCCGGCGCGACGAAAATCATTCGATGCATGCATGGCCCGGTTGTTGGATGATGGCTGGGATGAGTACCACAAGCCAACTGTGCCTGAACATGGGAGCCATGTATACCCCCCAGCCCCCCCAGTTATCGCCATTTCATGGGCATGGTGATCATCCAATGAATCCACTAAGGTGTGGGCACCAAATTCATGCCAGCGGATGCGGTGAAAGCTGACCAAGGCTCCGAGGGAATCAGTCGAATTGGCGATGCGGTGAGTTTTTAGCGATGGACCATGAGGAAGCCCTTCGCATGCAGTGTTTTGACACCTTCTCATATTATATCATATTATATGATAGTATATGATATTATATTATGCTATTATATGTTATTATATTATATATATAATATATTATATTATCTTATATGTTCTTATATGATCTTATACGATCTTATATGACATTATATGGTATAGTATTATATGTCGAATTATGTCGATATTATCCCTATTTAATGGTTGATGTTACACCCCAATTATTCCTACGAACGATATCTCAGGCCACGAGCGTGTGAGAGACTCACATGCAGAGGCAAGGAAGATTGGTATGGATTGGCTGATTGGCATAGGGAATAGATTGGTTGTTAGTTGTTTGATATTCTTTGGAGAAGCAGTTGTAACTGGCGAAGAAGTACTCTTCCAGAGCGATGCCAACGACGGTCGTTCCGGCCGCATCACAGAATGTTTGCAGCACCTGGCTCAAGCTCTTGAAATCTAGAGATCATGGGCTGTTCTCCTTTCAAGGACTGGGCATGGTTCTGGCAAAGGGCAGAGGGTAATCGTTTGAGGCTGCTGTTTATCGTGGGTTTATCAATCCCCTTATGGCCTCACTCTCAGCCGCGGGATTTCCACGATGTCCAAGACAATTTCCCCCACAAATTTCGTGCTTCTTCCTGATATATCATGATATATCTCTATTTCATTCTATTTCTGTTTGATGAGATTGCCATGTTGCTCACCTTTCACTCCATCATCTATCCGTAAGTTAAACAGAGATCTGGAAAACTCATGGCTCCCAACAGGAGGCTGCAGAGCCAGCAAAGCCGCGAGAGATCGTGTCGGAGAGTGGCACCTCCACGGGCTACACGTGATCCCAGGGGAAACACCCCGCCCTTTTTTTCGATGAAATTTGGGAAGGGATGGCAAGTTTGGCGGGTTGCCTCAGTGACCATGTGGCTATGAATGGGTTTTCTATATATATATATAGTATATGTATGTATATATATATATGCATATATACATACTGATCACACTGTATCAGATGGAGTGAGCAATTGTCTTGCGGGTCACTGAACCATCCAACCAGCTCAAGATTGTTGCCCCCCAAAAATTGCATGGATGGGATGGAAAGAACAAAGACACATGGGGTTGATCTCAAACCCATGGCTGCGTAAACCAAACGACATACAGTAGGGGGTTTCTCCAACATTGGGACTAGAAAAGTCGAACACCAAAGGTGTTTCATCGATAGAAGTGACAGAAATGGGCGCGTCCACCATGAGGGTTTACTTCTGTAGGTATGTAACCAGCAAAATCAGCATTTGGGCGTGGATCAAAATTTGTGAGAGTCCTAGATCTGCAAATTTTGCCCTTCCTGGCAACAGGCCATGTAATCTTTGGAGCACTCGTTTGTGATTCACCTGCGCCTATACGAATCCATCTCAAATCGCTTGCAAGTGATTGGGGTAAAGGATGACATCCTTATCCCTGGAATACTTGAAATATCCTCCAGTGATTAAAGGTAGCTATGGACCCTTGCCCATTTCTGGATGATTTACTTATAACAAGCTTGTGATTTTCTAGTTCGCTATGGTTTGTTTTACCAGCGAGCTTTTGACATCTGGTCCCACCATTGGCTCACTGATTCTGGGGGGCGGGGGCCACAGGTACACCGTGACTTCTGCCTATCCAGGGCCCACCTTATTGCAGAAAGCGTCAGCAGAAGATGGCGGCAAGATGAGCCCGCTGAGGTCAAGAGGCGCCCCCAGATGGATGAAAAAATCAATACCACAAACTTAAGATTCAAAGAATGGTCAATGTAGGTTGCACATCCCAAGGGGTCTATTTTCATGTTCAGTTTTGAGGAATGATTCTGAAACCAAGGATGATTCTGCAACCAAAACCGGATGATTCTGAAACCAAAACCGATGATTCTGCAACCAAGAATGATTCTGAAACCAAAAAAAATGATTCTGAAACCAAGGATGATTCCGAAACCAAGGACACCTGGAAACCAA
>Ga0126342_10016969_pt1 | contig 12633 bp, 12 predicted proteins | sample Cyp1metagenome_FD_92528 | JGI IMG/M metagenome (GOLD analysis project Ga0126342, IMG submission 92528) | Coral microbial communities from Lord Howe Island, Old Settlement Bay, Australia - Cyphastrea 1 metagenome | ecosystem: Host-associated > Invertebrates > Cnidaria > Coral ...
GAAGAGAAGAGAAGAGAAGAGAAGAGAAGAGAAGAGAAGAGAAGAGAAGAGAAGAGAAGAGAAGAGAAGAGAAGAGAAGAGAAGAGAAGAGAAGAGAAGAGAAGAGAAGAGACAGTCAGAAGACAGAAGATGCGCGGGAAAAGGTAGAAGTCGCGATCCGCTGTGTTTTTCCAATGATTTATCGCCCCGGAGGGTCGAAAAGTAGGCTCGCTAAAGCGGCGGGTGCGGAGCCGTCTGGCCAGATGAGAGATGAAAAATTGCACGCCGTTGTGGCGCGAAGCACATTTCGAAGTCAAAAGTGTAAAAGACTGACGGTCTCAGACTACTTTTGGAAGTTGAGATGTCGAAAAGCACACGCCGTTGTGGCGCAAAGCACATTTCGAAGTAAAAAATGTACAAAGCACCTCAGTATCGGACCGCTTTTGGAAGTTGAGATGTCGAAAAAGTGCACGACGTTGTCGCGCGAAGCACATTTCGAAGTCAAAGTGTGCAACACACACCATTCTCGGAGCACTTTTGGAAGTTGAGATGTTGAAAATGTGCCCGCCGTTGTGGCGCGAAGCACATTTCGAAGTCAAAAGTACCAAAAAAATTGACGGGCACGGAGCACTTTTGGACGTTCAGATGTCGCTGTGCCTGGCAGGCGCAAGGGATTGTGCACCTTGTCAAAAGTGAGCAGAACATGAGGGACTTGTGGCGCCTTCAAAAACAATGGCAGCCGTGTGGCATTTGAAGAGGATCCGTAAAGATGTAGTGCGCGTGGCAGGCGCAATACAAGAGACATGTTCATCAGAGATGTTCGGAGGTCAGGGCGGAGATTTCCTGAGAAGGGTTGCATTTTGGAGTATGAGATCTTTAGGTTTGCTAAGATGATTTTGCGTTACAGGTGCAGCACTTCGTATGACCTGGCTTCACTTTTTTCGTGGCCGGCGCAATACTTTAGAGACATGGACTGGAAAAATCGCAAAGCGCATTGGCACGAGGGCGTCAGCTCTGCACTCAATTTTACATGTTTAAGGGAAGTCTCACAGAATTGCTTCGTTTTTGATGTTGCCAACTTCAAAAATTGAGGACGTCTCGCGGACTTGCTTCGTTTTTGACGTTGTCAAGTTCAAAAATTGAGGAAGTCTCGCAGAATAGCTTCGTTTCCAAGCTTGCAGATAAACAGATAGATAGATAGACAGAAAGGTAGCTAGACAGACAGACAGACAGACAGACAGACAGACAGATAGAGAGATAAACAGATAGACAGACAGACAGACAGACAGATAGACAGATAGATAGATAGATAGACAGACAGATAGATAGATGAACAAATAGATAGACAACTGCGACTACACTCCACTACATCACAATTACAACTACACTACAACTACAACTTGAACTACACTTCAACAACAACAACTACCAAGACACTACAACTACAACTTCAACTACACTTCAACTACACTTCAACTACACTTCAACTAAAACTACATTTGCAACTCCAACTCCAACTACCGTTACACAACGCTACAACTACAACTGCGACTACGACTGCAAGTGCCACCACAACTACAACAATTGCAGCAACGACTACAAATACACGGCAACTGCAACCGCAACTGCAACTGCAACAACAATTACAACTTCAACTGCCTGGGCTACAACTACAACTACACTTACAACTACCACCTACCAATACACTGCCACACTAGACTACAACTACAACTACAACTACCAGTAAACTACACCACTACTACAACTTCCACTACCAGTAAACTACACAACTACAACTACAACTACAACTACAACTTACTACAACTACAACCACACTACACGACAACTACAACTACACTACAACTACAGCTACAACTCCTACAACTACTTCAATTACTACAACTGAATTTTCAACTACACTTCAACCACAAGTACAACTACAACTACAACCACAAGTACAACCACACTACACGACAACTACAACTACAACCGCAAGTACAACTACAACATTACAACTTCAACAACATCAACTACACTACAACTACAACTACAATTACAACTACGTACAACTACAAGTACAATTACATTACACTTCGCTACACCACACTACATCCTGCAGTTGTGGGTGAGGTGACCATTGCAACCACTCCAAAAATTAACAACCACCTTCGGTCCATCAGTGGAGTCGATCTGCCATCCATGATGCACAACAACCAACCTCTCCTATAGGTTTCCTATTTTTGAAACTTCCGCCACCGCCTTGTGCGGTACTACTGGTATGGAACATGCGATGGTCCCGAGCCCAGAAGCACAGCACTTTTGGCTCTCGGCTGAATATCAGCTTGGGCCTTGTTCCATTCCTTCGGCTGACTCTTCTTGTTCCACTTCCAGTCTTAGTGTTCAGCAGAATGGCCATGTGATTTCAAGAATATGCTTTTAAACTTGCAAAATGAGGAAACATTGAGGAAACATGCGCAGCAAAGAATGCAATGGAACTGCTACAAAAGCACATAAAAGCAGTATGCATAGCACTACAAGCACATGAACTGCCAAGCACTTTCTCAACTTATGCGACTTGTAAGCTCCTGGCCGTCATGACCCTCATGGCCCTCATGACCCTCATGATCCTCATCACCCGCGTGGCCGGCGCGGCCCGTATGGCGTTGAGAAGGCGCAAGTGCTGGATGTGGCACCGAATCCTAGCGACAGATGCAGGTGCCAAGATGTGCCAAGATGGCATTGAATCCATTTGAATCCTCAATCGCTCTTTCGCCCAATGGCTTGCGCGGACTTCTATGATTCCAATAGATCAGCTAGTGCTGGCTGTCAACGAATAGAACGGAAGATGTTCCATACTGCACATTCATCAAAGAAGCATACACTACCCGTTGCAGTCGCACGTTGCGTAAAGTCTTTTGAATATACTTACACCTCACAAGTTTCTTGATGGGTGATCATCCCACCCATGTCTAGCCTGATGCAAGCAGGGGGAGACACACACACACACAAACACAAACACAAAAAAAAACTGCATGTCCGACACACGCGCATACACCGTCATGCTTATTGACAGAAGCACGTCATTACATGCCGCCGCACAATGATCAACAAGTTGACGGGAGAACCTAGGACATGGCGCAATCATTTATATCCCTGTTGCAAGCCCAAGCAGCACTACACAATATAGCATCACTTGCGCGGTTGCGGGATTCTTTACTGTGAGTTTGTTCTTCCACAGTAGGCCGCTGCTGACACGCAACTCCCTGCTGTGTTTGCTTGCTGAACCGACAGACAACTGTGGCTCTGGCCTCTTTGAAAATCCAAGGTCCATTTTCAAGAATATTAAGGTTCTCACTCCGCGTCGATTAAAAACACATTCTTTTGTTTCGGTCATTTCTAGGAAACTTTTTTTGACAATCCCTCTCTCATCCTTTCTCCCGCCTCGACATTGATGTCAGCTATCTTGCAAAAACTGATGAAGGCTGGGCTCCTCAACGGCACATGAATCTGATGTCAAATTAGGATAAATTAGGAATTGCCTGGACCTAGGGCCTAGGGCCTGGGCCTTGGAGAATCCATTTCGAAGCATCTCAAAACAACTTCGTTCTTCACATGTTACGAAGTATGTCAATGTGAACTCACAATGTGAACCCTGTGCCCTGTGCCCAAAGATCCTGGTTGCACTGTCTCGCAACTTCTTGTCTGTCGTGTTGTGCATGGCAGCCAGCGCGACAGACATTGCCAGCCTTGCCGGTTTTGCCGGTTTGCCAAGATCATTGCGAAACGGTCACAATTTCGAATATGTCCTTCTATGAAGCCGCGCCGTCTAGGAATTCTAGGCATTCCAAAAAGGCCCTCATATTTATCATTCATATGGCTTCAAGCATGAGCATGGTGCTAACTATCAAAATCGCTCGGCATGCAAGAGCAAGACTCATATCTCCAAAGTTTTTGCGCATTACAATGTATTACATTTTTCCAAGCCACTGTATCATATTCGATCTAATTATCTGTATCTATGTCCTTGATGCTTGCTTGGCCAGCTTGGTTGTCCGCCTGTCCACCAAGTCCCCATTGCAAAGCACTTGGCTTTGGACCTTGCTGCCTGCAATCTCTTTTTTTGCTGACCGGCCATCCCCACCTGAGATGCAACTTACCCTGAAATCCTGAAAGACTTGAAAAGGGTGAAGATGGGTAAGATGGGTGAAGGGTGGGGCGAATAGCGAAGGCTTTGAAAGCCATGGATGCAACACCTCCACGGCAAACCAACCAACCGACTCCCTGAAGTGTCCAAAATATCCAACATCAAAATATACCAACCATTACCAACCCATGGGTTGCTCTCAAACACTTTGGCCAAGAATCTTTTTCACTCCTTCAGGAATTCGACAAAACTTTTTAACATGGAGCCTTTGGAACCAAGAACTGGGCCCAAAAACCATGGAGTCTTTGTAACATTTTGTAACCATGAAACTGCTGAAATCCCATTTTCATGTCTTGGCTTCCCGGCCGCCCAAACCGACTGACTTGGACCTCTTAGCATTGGTAGATTGTTGTCTGAAAGATTCAGCACGTCAGCACATAGTCACCACAAGTCTGCACAAACTGCCCGATGCTCAGAAACAGGCCGACCCTGGCCGACTCTTGGGGATTTGTGACAAACAAGACCTGTTGCCCTGAGATTCGCGCAAATGGCCAAACAGAAAGCCCACTCTTCGTAGCCAAGCCCCTTCGCGGCGTGTCCCACCTGGCACAAGCACGCACAGAATCATGTTTAGACAGTCTGAAGTCCTGCCAGTGGGCGTTAGACTCATTAGAAGCCGAGGAAACACCATGGCATACAGTTTGTCACATCGAGAATTGCAAGGAAAATTGCAACTTCAAGGAAGAGAGTAAACCCTGTCATGGGCACACCCATTACGGTGACCAAAAACATAAGATTACACAAGAATACAACCTCGACGGCGGTATCCAAGCCACCACTACAGATGGCAAAGCGCAAGAACAAGCACAATTCAGAAGCAGAAAGTAGAAACAGTTTAGACAATTTAGAAACAGGAAGAAGTCATCTGGAAAATAGGCGCTCCAGCTGCCCCAGAACAAATTGAGATTGGGAGCCTCCGGGAAGAGGGTCCAGTCCTGACAGTGCAAAGTTTGGCACAACACCGGAACCTGTTTTGAAACAGACCTTGGCAAAAACAACTGAACCAATATTATACCCTGTGGTGCGCAGCAACATCCTGATAGCGAGAAATACAGGGACACTGAATAAAGTCAGCATTTCAACACGCCTGAAGTTTCTTCTGGTTGATCTTGAAGACTCTGTATGCAATTGCTTATTTCTTTTCTACACCTTTCTGGGCACAATTCTTTGACCTGATGCCTGTCTGCAGTGCCACCCATCCAAATTCTGATGGGTCCCCCATCAGCTCAACGAAGAACTGCAATCAGTTGCGTGAAATCTAAGGCTTAGAGTCTTCTCCTCCTAGATAAGCTAGCTTTGGATCTCAAATCCTAACAAGATATCTACCCTTATGCATCAAACTCTGTGAACAAGGTGGTGCAGGAACTTATGAAAGCACTCCAAGCAAAACATTTCATCATTTAGCAATCCAGAATCATTTTTCCAACGCTATGCAATTTGCAAAATGTCATAATATGATATCTATTTGGCAATCTTGTCTTCCCAACTTAATTCACAATGGATCATTGGACAAATGAGGCAAAGATATGCAAAGATCATTCATGGAGGGTTATATTTGGTTAGTCATCAACATTTCATCAGTTTAGTTGCTGCAATCAAATCTGACTTTTCAACTCGGACGACGCCGTTTCAGTCATGGTCGTGCTGGAAGGTGATTTCTTCAGCCCTGCAAGCCGAGACTCTGATGCAACCACACCACTGGAATCAGGGAACGCGGATGTGGATGTGCCACTCAAATCAAATCCCTTCAATGTGTTGCCTAAATGTAAAGGGTGGAGAGCACACAAGCACACAAGCACAAACACAATCAAACACATACCCGTCAGTGTTTCGAAGCCAAAAAGATATGACAAAGTGGCCAATTGGCCACTCTCTCGTCAACGGTTTTTTCAGTCTTAACTTATCTAGGATCTGATGGTATCTGATCGTATCTGATCATTTCTGATCTTTCCAAACTGTCTTAAGTCCGCTGGGGCTGATGCATCGAATCTGCCAAGGTATACAAAATATCGTGGGAGTCACTCCTTGGTGTCACTGTTAAGACGCAAGGAGAGCACAACTTGTCATGTCTTGAAGTCGCTTTGTAACACGTTTTGTAAGCTGATTGCATTTTGTATCATTTTGTAATGTTTCGTCTTCCAAATCACTGGGCCAATGGTGGCGATGAGTGTACAGTCGAACACTCTCATCGTCGTCTTACAGAAAGGGATGGGGAAACGATGCGCTTAGGCATTGCGTAAAAATCAGCTATGATTTGTGATGGCCATCTTGGGATCCGCGCAGTAACTCCTGATACTCTGCAGCGTGCTGGACAATGGGTGCGGTATTCGCGTAGCCCTCGGGCTTGTGCAAACGCACGTTTTTCCGACTATGTGCTTCAAACACTGCACTGGGCTCGCAGCAAAACAGCAACCAAAACAGCAACCGAAACAAACGAAACAGCAAAACAGCGGGGCCTGGGATTTTTAGAAAAGATTCAGCACATGGACAGGGAATGACAGGGGTACGATGAGTTCAGTGCCTGTTGTACCAGCTCCGACTCTTCAGGCACAGAAATCCACCTGGGAAAATCATGTCGATGGCATGGTCAAACCTCTGGGTACCCATCTCAAACAATCCATGTGTCCACATCTATATATTGATTGATGCCATATCTAAGGCACTATACTGCCATGTCTGATGATTAATGCATTCTAATACCATAAATGCATATAAATGCCACATCAACATGTCTTGCCAGGTGTTTGAAGATGTTTGAATGTGTTTGAGCAGCAAACGCTACAGGCGCTACCCTTTTTTCCTCAGCAGGCTCCGGCTCTGGCCTTGCAAAACTCTGAGGAGACTCTGAAGTCAGCGGAGTAAGTGTCAATAGCACAAGAGGAGTCACAACGAAATGTGTCAAAAACTGTCTCAGCTGCTGCACCGCAATGTAACAAGACTGTAAACCTGTAGACCAATCGAATCTTATGGAGACATATGGAGACATTCCATGTGCCAAACGCACCGAAAGTCCTTTCAGTCCACGTCCAGATACATGTTTGACCAACAACTTGGAAGATGTCTTTCCACGAAAATAATGAAACTTACATGCACAAAGTAAAAAAACAAAATCACGTAAAACATCCAAAAAACAACAATTGCATCAAATAGCATCAAATTGCAACCGGCGCGACTTGCCATGCAAACCAGGCAACACAGGCAACTTTCCAAGATTTGCCAAACAAATTGAGCCCGACACGCGGAAACTGTAGGCCTCGCTGGCCTTGAGGTTTTGGTCGCACAATTCTACGAGATCCTACGGGTCCTACGGTCCTAGGCTCAACTTTGCAGGAAGAAGAGATGCCAAATTTGGGTTTCTTGATGTTTAATGAGGGCATATACTGATATGTACAAGTCACATGTGTTCAAAATCAACATGTGTGTATGTGTATATATATATATTATTTAACATATTCATACTCAAACATCTAGAATAGTGATGCACTATTTGCAAACTTGCTTTGAGGTCGATGAGTCATCCACGAATGCAAACCTATATGTGTTTTGGAAAGGTGGCTGCTTGAGGCGGGTTGGGATTGATGACACACCCAACCACCGGCCTTATTGAAGTCAGTTGTGGTTGCGCTTTGGAAGGCTGATTGCCTGTTTGCGGTACCCATCTGTCCAACTAGTCTTTCTCATGCCCTCGATCCATGCTTTTGAATCCTGAGTGACAACCCAATACAATTCCATGTTTTTCCCTGGTACGGGCTTTAAAATCTCACGCATGAAAAAAGAAGAACCAATACTATTGACCGCTGGCGTGTCGCTGTGTATAACATTTACAACCCAAAGAAATTTAGAAGTCAAACTTCGGACAATATGGACCGATGGAAAAGCAGATGTGGAAAGAGTCAGAGAAGAGAAACGAAGAAGAAAAAATCAGAGAAGAGAAAGAGCCAGAAGAAGGAAGATGCAGGTGCGCAAAAAGGTAGAAAAGTCGCGAAACGTTGTTTTTCAAATGTTTTCGCGGCTCCGGGAGGTCGAAAAGTAGGCTCGCTTAAGCGGCGGGTGCGGAGCCATCTGGTCAGATGAGAGATCAAAAATTGCACGCCGTTGTGGCACGAAGCGCGTTTTGAAATCAAAAGGTTCAAAGCACACCATGTTCGGAGCACTTTTGATCACTTTTGGAAATTGAGATGTTCAAAGTATATATATATATATAAAAATTGTAAATCTATTATATATATAAGCCGTTGTGGTGCCAAGCGCGTTTCAAAGGCAAAATGTCAAAAACGCATCAGCGTCGGACCGCTTTAAGTTGAGATATTGAAAAAGTGCGCGCCGTTGTGGCGCGAAGCACATTTCAAAGTCCAAAGGCGGTCTCGAGCCACTTTGACGCAGCGTATTTCCAAGTCAAAAGTCAAAAGTGTTAAAAACTGGCAGTCTCGGGCCACTTTTGGAATTGAGATGTCGAAAAAGTGCACGCCGTTGTGGCGCCAAGCACATTTCCAAGCGAAAAGTGTTAAATTAAAAACTGATGGTCTCGGGGCACTTTTTGAACTAGGTGAAAGGACAGACCTACGTTGCCACATGGGGCCTTGCGTCAGACAGATATCTAGATAGATAGCTAGACAGATAGATAGACAGAAAGACAGATAGATAGACAAATAGATAGACAAGTGGCAAATAGATAGATAGACAGATCGATAGAAAGACAGATAAATAGACAGATAGGTAGACAGATAGATAGATAGACAGATAGACAAATAGATGGACAGATAGATAGCCCGACACTCCAACCACCTTTGGATCCATCAGTGGGTTCGCTTTGCCATCCATGCTTCACAACAACCAACCTCTCCTATAGGTTTCCTATCTTTGAAACTTCCGCCACCGCCTTCTGCGGTACTACTGGTACAGTAAATAAGATCATTTATCTTCCTGTATATCGGTCTCCCTTGTAGCTTTCAGTTGACTGTGAAGTTGGTGTCTGATGGCCTTGTCCTTTTCTGCTGTCTTTGTCCCCAGAAGTCTCTCATCCCAATCCGAGTCTTCGATGTCCCACTCTGACTCTCTTTCTCTCTCGCTCTCTCATCCTTAGCATTGTTCTGTATTAATTGAGTTAATCATTTTTCATCATTTTTCCGTGTCTGTGTTGGTCGTTCCTGTTTTGCAATCGTTTTCTTGCGGTGTGTCTATACATGGCTCTGCCAGCTTCGAATTCGGCGGTCCTTGGCGAGTTGGCTGCCCGCGGCTTCGCTGTGGATCCTGTTGAGAAAATTCGAGAGGTCCGCGACGGAAAGGGAACAAGGGAATGAAGGGTGAAAGCGCCTTGCGAAGCTCCGTGAAGTCTGCCATTCTATTCACGAAAAGATACAGAAATCATCAGAAAATATCAGATATCAGAACTGTCGGAAAGATTCAGCTATTTTTTTTTGCAGAAGCGCTAGGCCTGGCCTCTGGCGAAGCGCTTGGCCTCGAAGATTTTGCAAAATCTGCATTCTTTGCTCCAGGTTTTGCTCCAAGTTCTGCTCATCATCTAAATTGATAGGGATTACTTCCGCAGTGCTTGAAATACCCAAACTCCCAAAAATTACAGTACACTACCCTGTTGGAGAGACACGGAAGAAATCTGAAGGAAATCTGAGAAAGGAACAGGGCCATCATCATATTGATATCATATGCGGCATACGCGTTTACGATCTATTGGGATCATCATATTCATCCAGAATAGAAGAGCTAGACCGAATTAAGAGCAACTAGAGAAACCTCAGCGACCAGTTTCCTATGGTTTGCCAACCAGCGCAAAATGTCTGCAGGGAGGGCCGTGTTTTAAGTGTCCCTGGGAATTGGGCGCAGGATCTGACCGAGGAGTTTGCCTTTCAAGCAGCGATTGCTGACTACCATGAGATACAATACAGTATGTAACGTCGTGTGCAATCGTATCCCATGCGCCCTGTGAAATGAAAGCTTTTGAAACAAACGGATTAATGGATTATATATAATTCGACTCCGGTATCTGCTTTCCTTCAAAGCCTCCACTATTCAAGAGTGCAACCTGACCAGCCCTATTCAACCATGAACATGCGGTTCAAAGATGTTCAAAGTAGAAGTGGTTTCTAAAACAATACTCCATCTCTCTCCCTCTCTCTCTTTGTTTCATGATTGATTGAGTGATGTTGACTAGTTTCAGATAAATCCGTTCCCGCGCTTTTATGGCTGGACATCTGTGCAAATTCCGAAGAATGTATGGCCAAGTTACTCTGGACTACATGCAAACTGAAGATTGCTTCCCACTTAATGCTTCTGTTCCACGAGTTTTTTCATATATGATGGTGTATGCCATGTATGCAAAATCATCAATATCTTGCTCCCAAGTCAGTCCGGACATGATCCCAAAGGCGCTGCCTGACACTTGGTCGTGTTGCTGCAGGTTTCATTGCCGGCTTTGGGCCTGAGGGCCTGAGGTGATGAGACTGTGAGATACTGTGAGCCATAAGGTGAAACATGTCCTGGACAGCAGTGCCGGGCCTAGGCTGCTTGAGCTGCCGCAGCTTAGGCTTTGCTGGCTCTGGCTTTGGTGGTTTTGCTGGCTCTGCCGGCTCTTCCGGCTCCCAGGTATCCCACTGCTCCCATTCCGAAGACTCCCAAGGCTCTTCTGGCTGTGGTGGCTCCGGTTCTGCTTCTGCTGCTTCTTCTGGTTCTGCTTGGTGAGGTTCGCGTGGTTCGTCAGGCTCGTCCCACTCCCAAGTCTCCGCTGGCTCTTCCAGCTCTGGCTCTGGCAGCTCTGGCTCTGGCAGCTCTGGCTCTGGCTTCGGTTGCTTCAGCGTCTGCTTAGGCGCTTTCTTCGGCTGGGCAGGCCGCGGCTGTGCCGGCTGTGCAGCTGGCCGTGCAGCCGGCCGTGCCGGTCGGGCACTCGGAGGTGGCCCTTCTGGCTCCACCGGCCCTCTCGTTGGCGCTTGAACTCGCGCTCCTTCATGGAGGTTCCAAACAAGTTTTGTGGTGCAGGGGGAATTCTCAGTTCAAACTTCAAACACTTTGAAGCGATAAAAGGCACGAAGAAGACAATGCTTTGAGCAATGAAGCAAATCCAAACAATGATTCTCGCACAGTGTCCTATAATTTTCTCAGATGCAGGCTTTGGTCTTGCCTACACATGTCCAAGGCAACAACGAACACAATCTTTCATCACATTTGATTCTGGAAATCGGGCTCATCTAAAATAAACTTGAGATTGAACAAGGCAGCAATCCAAATCAACTGGTTCTTGTGCCCGTTCAATCAAACGCTCTGTCACAGACTGCGAAAACCTGAAAGTACTTCCGAGCTGTTGCAAGGCATCAGCAGAACAAGCTGAGGTATGTACAGCAAGACTTAAACATTGTCAACCCACGGTACGGCATTCGCCAGTTTATGGAAAGCATTGCACCTTCGTGGGCAATGACTTTGCTGTGGGCCTCAAGCTGGCCCCCGGTTATGATTCGTTACGATCAAGAACTTCCAACATTGCTTTGCACACGGAAATGTAGCGCAAGCAACTGCAGTAGAAGCTTGTCAATAGGGTCCATACCGGTGCATTAAACAAATACATTAAAAAATGCATGCCTAGAACTCTTGCCCTTTCATCAACTATCGTCTCTTTGGCGTTTGGTACAAACCTCATGCTTCTCTTGCAGCGGTTTTCAAAAGCGTCGGTTAAAAACCTGAGACTTTTTGTGTCTAAGCCGAAGCATGCCGAATCTAGGCCTCTGACTTTGCAGGCATAAACGCTTTCACAGGACCTCAACCGTGCCCATCGTTTTAATGATCAGAGGGAGAGTCGTCAAAGTCGTCAATCCCATCTTAGGTGTGCAAAAATTTGGCGGAAGCAAAACAAATCTTGGCAAGATTCCACGGTAGGGAGTCTGTAGGAGGTGGGAGTCAGAAGACTTCGAGTCAGAGAAGGAAAAGGAGCAAAAGTAGGGGGGGAAACTATGAAATTGGCTGTGAAAACAGAAATTGATCGAAATTGTCTAAGACTTTGTACCGCATGAGTTTAAGCTAGTTCGCTGCAACCCCTGCGTTGCTCCGTGTCGGAATCAGGAGTGGCCGAAGTATATAATAGTACATAACACATATATCAAATATTACATCACATATAAGTCAGAGGGGGTGCCAATTTTTGATCCCTTAGGAAGATAAGTTGATGTAATGATCCCTGTCAACGTAGTAGTCAGAGGGGGTGGCAGATTTTGATCCCTCAACAAGATAAATTCATGTTCTTATTATCATCAACATATAAGTCAGAGGGGGTGGCAAATTTTGATCCCATTATGAAGATAAGTTGATGTTATGATCCCTGTCAGCGTAGGAGTCAGAGGGGGTGGTGGATTTTGATCCCTCAACGAGATAAGTTCATCTTCTTATTATCATCAACATATAAGTCAGAGGGGGTGGCAAATTTTGATCCCATTATGAAGATAAGTTGA
>Ga0126342_10016970_pt1 | contig 12633 bp, 9 predicted proteins | sample Cyp1metagenome_FD_92528 | JGI IMG/M metagenome (GOLD analysis project Ga0126342, IMG submission 92528) | Coral microbial communities from Lord Howe Island, Old Settlement Bay, Australia - Cyphastrea 1 metagenome | ecosystem: Host-associated > Invertebrates > Cnidaria > Coral ...
GCAACCCACAAGGGTGTTCTACTATTGTTATCTGTTTGATCTTTGGCTGCACCAACTTCTACCAGAAGCCGCACCATGTCGAGGTTACCATTTTCAGCTGCAAGCAACAAAGGCGTTGCACCACGTTTATCTGCTTGATCTTTGGCTGCACCAACATCGACTAGAAACCGCACAATGTCGAGGTGGCCATTTCGTGCTGCAACCCACAAGGGTGTTCTACTATTGTTATCTGGCTGATCTTTGGTTGCACCAACATTGACTAGAATCCGGACGACGTCGAGCTTGCCATTTTGAGCTGCAGTGAACAAGGGCGTTGCACCAGCGTTTGCTGCTTGATCTTTGGCTGCACCAACATCGACTAGAAACCGCACAATGTCGAGGTGGCCATTTCGTGCTGCAACCCACAAGGGTGTTATACTATTGTTATCTGGCTGATCTTTGGTTGCACCAACATTGACTAGAATCCGGACGACGTCGAGGTGGCCATTTTGAGCTGCAACCCACAATGGGGTTCTACCATTGTTATTTGTTTGATCTTTGCTTGCACCATTTTCGGCTAGAAACCGTACGACGTCGATGTGGCCATTTTGAGCTGCACGGAACATTGGTGTCCGTCCTCGGGCAATCTCAGGCTTATCTGTCTTTGCTCCTGCCTCCAATAACAGTTCCACAAGTTGAACGTGTCCCTGCTCTGCAGCGTGAAACAAGGGCGTCTTGCCATCTGTCTTTGCGTCATTGGGATTTCGTGGTTGTTGCAGCAACTGTTCAAGAGCAACTAAATCATTGTCCTGAGAGGCTGAGATCATTTTCTGTGTTTCTTCATCATCAGGTGCCCAGAAGTCCAAGACCACCACCTGGATCTTAAGTGGAGTTGGAGTTAGAACGTCATCATCCTGGATCTCATGCAAATCATCTTCACCAAAAAACCTTTGCTTGAATCTGGAAATGCCAACTTTAGCTGCCAAGGCTTTCTTCACTGCCTTGGCTGTTTGGCCTTGTAGTTCATCTTCAAGGACTGTGAGCGTCTCGCCCGATGCTAGGAAACAAAACTCCATTGCTGCAAGACGCAAGATGATGTGTGTGCGTGTATACAAAGCATTACACAACAATCTCATAATGGATAAAATGTCGATAAACAAATGTCACAATTGACCTGCCAAACGTTAGATATGCACAGCAAACCTTCACGATAAGAATACATGCTATACACAGTACTCCATGGTGCTTCTTGAACGTTTTCAGTCTGGACAGTCTTCACCTGCAGCATATGTCATGATAGGGAGGGCGCTGGGGAAGAACCCTCCCGAAGATTAAGATCTTCTGGCAATTGCATCTGAACCTTTGCTGACAAACATTGATTTCCTGTATTGCAATTGGAAGAGCATGCCACTGAAATCATTTGGTTTTGGGATTGTAGCACGCAGTCATATTTGTTCGAGCAGTGCTACAACTTGTACAACTATAACTACATGTGCCCATTGAACGCCTTTCTTGACAGCAAAATCAGCCTAAAAACTTTCAAAAAAAGAAGTCCAGAAAAGGAAGGCAAAGATGGATGAAGGTGTTGAGAGAAAACTACATCTAACTGGATACTCCCAATGGTTGATTCCCTATAAGCCCATCATATTCCTATGATGATTGAATCATATCCCATTTTTTGGATATTATTATATATTGTTACTATTACTTGGGTCAAGTTCCCATTTCCATCGTTAAAAACGCACCAATTGGTGTCATTCAACCGTCATTTCCACCCGGCCAAGGCTTTCCACCGTCGCCTGTAAGCAGCCAAGGCTTTCCAAACCGAGCGAATGCATGGGCAGTGTCGATTCACCCCGGACACGTCAAGGATGAAATCCTGGACTTTGATGATTTCCCATGGGAAATCCTGGAGTGAAACCAGCCAGAAAATGCTGGGATTTCCAATGGCCAACAGAAAGGAGGAAAAAAAACAAGAGTGGTGCAGGATGGTGCACTAACCCGAATCGTGGTTTTTGTCAACATAAGAGACATACCCAACCTCTACAGTTCCAAACCCCCATGTATAGTGCCATTTCAATAGATGTTCCCATGAAAAATAGCTATAGTTCATCCCCTAGAACTGTTCCATTGCTGCCCATGGCTACCCCTAAATCCACCGGCGAATCATAATATTCCTGAGTTAAAACTGCTATTTTTGTGGCATCTCCATTTTCAGACACACCCAAATCTCATACGGTTGTGGTCTGATTATATCCGTGATATATATATATATATATAACCACATAAACGGCTCTCATTAATTTCCGTTGATATCCCATGTTTCTTTCCGTTTCATCTACAAAACTCAATCCCTGTTTGTCAATAACTATCCCATCATATCCCCTTAAATATTCATCAAATTCCTATTGCTGATGGTTAACCCTCTGTCAAAATACATCTCATTTTGTTGGTGATATATCCCATCATACTACCATTAGCCATTGTTGATGGTGAAAGACCCATTCATCCAATCTCCCCAATATCGAACACCAGCATGGAACCAAGCCATCCCTATGTCTGGATAGATCATAGTAATTCACTAAGCTGAATAAGGCGTTTTTTTGGCCACCTTGGGAGAGTTACCCCTACGAATCGTTTTTAGGGTTATATCCATCTGTATATCTGTATTTATATACCTATATATCTATCTATATATATATGTATATATATATACCATTATATCTCCATACTGTAATTGTTTATATATTCCTATTAGATTCCCATTCTATTCCCATCATTGTTGTTGGAGAAGGGATTCGCCATTAAATAAACCACCACATAATATACTAAGAAGAAGGGACTAATATCTATGTCGTTGGGTATATTCCCATGCTCATTGATTAGTTGGTTCCCATCCTTGACTGGTTAGATTCCCCATAAATGGTTGGTTAAACTCCCATGAATTGTCCATTAGTGTCCATTATCATTATTATCAATATCCCGCTATACTATAGTTGATATGATATGGTTGATTACTATTTATATTTTGTCATATCCATCAATGGTTGGTTATACATTCTACAATGAGGACTACTATTAACATCTGGGATTAAGGGGTATTCCCATAAAGTAATCAATAATATTACTTAAGAACAATTAAGATATGTATATATCATGATATTCTTTTAAAAAAAAGTATGAAGATTATTATCCCTTAAGATCTATAAATAATCTAATAATCTGGGATCTTATGGTACCCTCTGGTAATTTAACGTAGCTATGGGAAATCACCATTTTTAATGGGAAAATCAACTATTAATGGCCATTTTCAATCGCTACGTTAAATTACCAGAGGGTATGTTTTAATATGTTTTTATGGATTTCTGGGATCTCCCCCACCTTCTGCGTTTGACCGATCAGAGCCAGGTCGTGGATCGTGACGCCCAACCAGGCCACAAAGGTCAGAACCAGCCACAGCATCGCCCAAACACCTGACGATCAGTCACCAGACAGTCACCATGGTGGATGCAAGGGATGAAATATGGGGGTGTTTGAACAAAATGGTGGATGAAATATCATGAAATCACATATTTCGGATCAAAAAATGGGTTTGTCCAAAATTTGCTAGAAAATTCATGGTCAATGGATTGGTTTAAGGGAAAATCTGAACCGGAAACCATGGTTAAAATACCATCAAATATAGGGCTTTCCGGTTAAAATTTTCCCATCATCCAATTCTATGACATGGTGGATGCAAGGGATGAAATATCCATGGAAATCCACCATATTTCGGATCAAAAACTGGGGGTGTTTTTTTTTTTAATTTGGGGGGATAGGATGAATGGGTCTTTAACCATCAACAATGGCTAATATTGGCTAATGGCCATGTGATGGGATATATCATCAACAAAATGAGATGTATTTTGACAGGGGGTTAACCATCAGCAATAGGATTTTTATGGATATTTCAGGGGATATGATGGGATAGTTATTAACAAACAGGGATTGAATTTTGGAGATGGTAACCAAAGAAACATGGGATATGAATGGAAAGTAGTGGGAACCAACCAATTATGAGGGTATATGGAGATATATATAATTGAATATAGTGGAATATAACCAATGAAAATGGGAACATAACCAACATAATATGGTATATAAATGGGAAATGCAACCGTTTATGGTTTTATATGGATGTACACATATATATATAATATGTAATGATAGGATATATCACAAACCATGTAATATTAATGGGGATGAATGGGCAAGAAAAGTACGGGACTAGTATGGATTTATTTGCTGTGGATTCTGGGATGTCTGGGATGTAAGACTTAAACCATTGCAGATTTACCCTCTGGTAATTTAACATAGCTATTGAAAATGGTGATTTATAGTGGATTTTCCCATGAAAAATTGTGATTTTCCATAGCTATGTTAGTTTACCAGAGGGTATAGCCGATAATTTGAACACTGATGGTCTCACAAGTCATGGAGACCCAAATCATCCAAACTGTGTTTTTGTTGGGCCCCATGGGGAAAAAAAACTCATCTGAATGTGGCTGAAAAAATGATGGATACCAGCAATATATGGGCCACTTGATGTAGGGAAACTGGTGACTAAGCAGTGGATTGAATGGGGTAGTTTCAAACAAACCCTATCTGTATATGGTTTATATATGGTCCCCCGTCACCAGAAATCATCATCAATTCATATCAACTCCATGTCCATCCACCACCGGCATTGGTGGAATTATGAAGCCAGGCGTGGCTAGAAAATCCAGTTTCTGATTTTTTCTAAGAGGATTTCCACATGTTTGTTGGTCAAATGCCCCATGTTTGTTGCGGCCCAAATGCCCCCATGCCTGCCTAAAATGTCATAGTACTGGCCACCCGAACCGCCCATTGCCATGGCCAACCTCAGCACCCAAAAGCCACATGACCCAAGACCCAACAGTAAGCCCAATAAGACCAAAGGCAAAATGAATCCCAAAACAGCCGCAGTGTGCGCCCAAAATGAAGCCCACTGAAAAAAACCGAGCACTCGCACGGTGTGCCCAAGTCTTGGGTGCGCAGCTTGACGTCCCTGGAGCTTGGAATGCATATATATATATACATATGTAGAGATCGATAGATATGAATATATGCATATATATATAGATAGATATGAACATACATATATATATATATAGATACATATGAATATATATATATACACATATTATATGTGTAATCTGAACACTTTGAATTATGAGTTTCGGAACTGAAGAACCATTCCACTCTCACCATCATTTGCCAAGCTTGTTTGTAGATCAGGTAGAAATTCACTGGCCAATAGCCTTGAGATCTTTGAGTTCCCGTGCCTGCAAGCCAGATCCAAATCTGGAGCCTTGCAGAAATACTGCGCCAGAAACTCCTGCAGCGTCTCCCAACAGCAGGTCCCAGAGATCCACCAAGTTTGGTCAGCTCTCGGCTCTCGGTGTTCGAAAAAGATCATCCTATTTCCGGGGTAAACCGTTACAAGTTAACAGTTAAAGTTAACAGTTGGGCAAATTTTATCCTCTGGGAATCAAACATGGCTTGCTGGAAAATCCCCGCGCAGATGAGAAAAGCCCACTAAAACCTCCATTTAGTTTGGGGATTTTCCGGCCAAGTTCGATGACACCTGAGGATAGATGCGGGCTGAGTCATCTCCTGGTTATGTCCGGGAACCTGAAAGAGCACCTCGTCCTGGCGCAGAGGTATTGAGGGTCTTGAGGGTCCAGCAAACCCTCCAAAAAGCTCTATAAATGGTGGATCTTGGAAATATGTTTGTATGTTTACTGGAGGGTAGAATCTAGGTTTCTCCGAAAATGGCGGCGAAAAAAAACAATGTCCAATGGTTTATCATGATTTTCCTCATTAAGAATTGGCTACCGTGCTCGGGGATGTAACATGATAGGATATGTATATATATAACTCCATTTTAAGATACACCCATTTAAGGCCAAAAAAATGAATCATTAAGATTCACTGATGGGTCAATGTCCATCTGAAACTCGTCAAACACAAAGTGAGACTACCCCAGTTACAAGGTGGTGGTGGTTTATAAACCAACTTTCTTCTCTTGGAGACGCGTTTCTAAGTCAACCGACGGAGCCCCACAATTCCTCTGGATTGTTCCAAGTGCTCAAAGCAAAAACCTCAGCCAAATCAACCAGTGGCCATCCACACGGAAGTTGGTAATTAGATGAATTAGTCACCATCATGCGACCTGATGCATTGCTCTTCCGAATACACATAGCATACATGTTTTTGTTAATCATTATAAGAGGTACTAAACCGTACTTGTGTGCGTTAGGACTTCTTTGAAACTCTACCAAGAAACCACGCACTGCTTCTCAATTCTGCGCAGAGATGTGGATTATTGTGGATTTATACCCCATCTTCATGTGTTTTTGTTGCCGAAATGGAGAAATGGGTAGCTCTCCCAACAACATCCCTCCACGCCAGGGTATCCGACTCTGTCGTAGCGCTGGGGCCATTCTGAGAGACAAAGCACCCGTTGAGACGTGGGCTCATCCAAGTCTAATGAAGAAACCTCCAGCCACCCGCGAGCAAACCACTATAAACCACTAGCCAACCACTAGTATGCCAAGGAACAGCAAAGCGTTTCGGTGTTCAGCATCGCTGTTAGCTGATTCTGTTGCTTGCAATAAGAGCCAAAAAGAGTTTGGCAGAGTCTGTACATGGGAATCAATCGGCTGCTTTTTGGCTGCTAAGGTTCCGGCATTCATGCCTGACATGTATGAATATAGGGACAGCCCCAGCGTCCCTGAAATGAAGCTAAAAAAGACCACCTAAGCGCGGCATTTCCACCGGAACCCACGGAACCGAGCTGGGGCTTGGGGTGAAATGAATTACCCTCTGGAAATTTAACATAGCCACGGTATAGATGGCCCATTTATAGATGGTCTACCTATTAATAGCATGGTGATTTTCCATGGCAAACTGTTAAATAACCAGAGGGTAACTATGTTAACCTCCGGAAGTTGGGATATGGAACCACAAATCAACTATGGTGAACTATAACCCACTTCTTTGTGGAACATCTAATCATGTCTAATTATACATGTACACACATTACATATATATATATATATATAGAGAGAGTCATATTTTATCTACAGTACTAATACAATATCCACATTCCATATCTCCATATTCTCCATATATATCTGACAAGATCAATCGTCATATCAAATATGGCAGTGGGTCAAAACTCTGGTACCTAGTGAACCTCAAGTCATAGCTGGTAGATGGTTGTGACCAACACCTAGCCTCCGGTAAACTTACAGTTCGACCCTGCCAGTCATCGGGCTTGGAAGATTAGTGAAACCACTAAAAATTGGTGATTTCAGGGTCCAACTGTTAATTTCCCAGAGGGTATATGATCATATTTACATAACAAACATAGCTATTGAAAATGGCCATCGGAATAGTTGATTTACCCATTAATAGCATGGTGGATCTTTCCATAGTTCTGTGACAGTTTACCAGAGGGTAGTCCCCACTTTCTAAGTGTCTTCACCATATTATCCATATATATATATCCATGAGTATCCTAGATAAAAAAAAAAGGTGAATATCCATAAGATGTGATTTTTTTATCCATGGATAGTAGTGGCTAGTATCTAGTAGTATCTAGTAGTATCCATCAATGTCCATTACCCTCTGGTAAACTAACATAGCTATGGAAAATCATCATTTTCAATGGGAAAATCCACTATTTCGACTGGGTCATTTTCAATAGCTATTTTGACATAACCAGAGGGTAATAACCAGGTGAACTATGGTTTTCCTATGGTTTTCCTATGATTGTCCCATTAAAACCTCCATTTTCCATATTTGTTTGTATGTTTACCAGAGGGTAATAACCACTACTCTCATATCATCTCCGATGATCGGAAATCCACGCCGCCTTCACGCGCGATGGCCATCGAGGCGCTGCTCCACACCTCTTAGGCGCGCTTGGGATGGATGGCCATAGCAGCCATAGCTCGAGAGTCGGGAAACACTGGGAATTGATGGTTAGGGTTATAGTATATACTATGAACCATAAATTTCAGGAGAATATGGTTCATAGTATATACTATGAACCCTCAATAGTATATACTTTAATCAATTGAATTCTATTGATCCATGGGATTTCATCAGGTTCATAGTATATACAATAGAATACCAGCTGCTTGGTGGTTAGAAAAGCATCTTGAAAAATGATGGAGTGAAAGTCAATGGCTTTCGGGTGGACCTATCCCTATTTTTTATGACATGGAAGTCATAAAAAAATATAAAAATCATGATCCAAAGCACCAAGCAGATGGGATTTAATGATTTCATGGTCATTTTATGGGGAATTCATGGGCTGTTGGGATCCGATGGGATCTAATGGTGATGTTGGCGATGGGAAATCCAGCTGTACAAGTTGGGGATGGTTTCGACCATTCAGTAATATTGGAGATAGTTTATTCTTGGGTTTACAACATGAGTTATAGTTGTAGTCATAGTTATAGTGATACTTAGAGTTATAACCCATGCATTTAGACGTGTTTCTATGTCTCTATGTGGGTTAGATATGGCTATGCGTATGGTTGTATATGGGAGTTTTATCAGTTTTGTTCTTGGTAATGCCCAAAGAGAAGTGATTTACGAAATAAACCCGATAATGATTATATAGTGTAGTAGTGAGTAAACTCAATAAATACTGGTCGCGGCTTCAAGCATGGTGCTGGCTGTAGTCACTATATTGTCTTGCGGGACCATATTGATGAATCTACTGTATCAACCATGCAATTGAAGTATATCATTAATGGTTTCATTTGGTGAAAATACCATCACGATCGGCCACCAATTCGATGGATTGATTCAATGGAGGTGCAGGAAACTTATGGTTTGCTCTGCTTCCCATGATGAAACCCGAAGGAAACATGATAAGGCCTTACTTTCAGGGGATATCCCCATAAAAATCATAAAAGATGGCCAAACATATGGTACTAACGTACCTCCATTTTAGGATCCTGAAGATCTCCCATTGAAAAATCTTCAAAACTTGGGAAATTCTTAGGGTTTTTCTTCACCATCGATGTTCATCCAATCTTCCGATCCAGTCCAACTCCCAGCGCTGCGATTTTTCCAGCCTTCTTGCCCACATGGACCTGTTGGATGCAACGGTGCGTCAATGGAAAGTACAAATGGATGTGTGAATTCCTATAAAGTATACATTATTATACATTAAGCTAGCATGACATAGCTTGTCTATATATTCAGAGATCGTACCAGTAGGTCCACATATCACCACTGTAGAAATCGGGCTTTCCCGAATCCGCGAGACAAACTTACAGAGAGATGGCTCCTTGTGCTCTCCTTTAGCCGTCCCCAGTCGCCACATTCCCAGTTCACCATACACCAGGATCAAGACAGTCCCTATGGCCCAATCTTCAGTATCCACTTAGATCCTCGAGTCAGCATAGTTTCCTAAAGTCATCATCCCCAGGCCACTGCGAAAAATATCTCCATCGCCGGAAGCCTTTGAACAGCTCTTTGGCTGCAATGGCGATGTTTTTTTGGGATCTTTCGGAAGAAAATGGTTTTCTTCGATGGTGTAATGGGTATCTGCTTGTGTCAATGGGATTCAATGGGTATATATGACCTAGACTGACCTATACTCTTATTCATTGGTTTTCTAGAAATTGTATGAAGTTGTTGGATGACAGAGTATCCCAAGCTGCACATCTGGGAGTTGTGGGGTTCAATGTGCCAGGTGTACTTCTTTTGTTGCCTAATATCATCGAAGCCCTTGCGGGACCAAGAAGGGAACAATTCCGCCAATGGCAGTTGATTTGCTTCGTTGCGGTGAAACTGTTGAGCCAGAAAAAAACAGAGCCGGTGGCAACTCCAAACCGTCAGGTGGCGACATCTTTCCAGAATTCGAGGCCCTTCGAGAGCTGTTTTTGGTTCCGTTCCCAGTTTGAGGTTCTTTTTTTAACTATTAATAATCCGTAACATTGAGTTTAATACTATTAATGTCTATGTAATTCAATACCTTATGGTAATCAAACAACGGGTAGGAGCTGTTGGTTTCCAGCACAAGGCCGTCCACATCACAGTGGACCTTCATCTGCACAGGGCCGTCAGGATTTCCATACCTCCGGCATGGACGGTGCATCTCTTGGGTTCCACAGATTCTCAGCTCTTTTCATTTGTTTTATTGTACCATCTGGTTATGACTAACATAGCGAACTGGAAAATCCATTATAAATGGAGGTTTTTATAATGGTAAAATCATCCGTAAATGGGCCATTTGCCATAGCTGTGTGTTAAATAACCAGAGGGTAACTTGTTCAGTAGATACACATGTTAGGACAGGTTGGGACGATTTTGTATCACTAGAGCACTGAAAAATCCTGTCATATCCTGTCGAATCTGAAACCCAAACAGCCCAACGCCCAGATCCGTCGCATCCGTGGCATGTGGCACTTCTCGTAATTCTTCCGGGCCGTCTCTTCCGTCAAGGCTTGGTATGCCTTCGAGACCTGCACCCCGTGGGCCCGTGGGCCGGCTGTGCTGTACGGAGAGGCCGCCTCGGTGCAGAAAGGGTGTCCTCACCTGCTGGAAGAGAACCGGCGCCAAGGGATTATCCTTGTCCTACGGCAAAGATCAAGAAATGTCACTGGGAAACTGTGGGTTTTTGGCAAATCTGTGCTGTCTCTATGCCTTGAATCTAAAATCGAATCTGTGAGCCAGCTCAAACATGGAACAAGAGCTACAGCTACAGGCTATAGGCACCTAGGCTATGTTTTTCAAGATCCTTTCATTTGCATTACTTGGTTTAAATGCCCACCCATCTTCGTTGCCACCTGTAATGCATATGTTATGCCATCTCAATGGTTCTTGATTGTAATCCAGTGCTTTTGATCCCAACGGTCCCAGTCATTCGGATGCTCGCGCACACCAAATGCTCCTTGTCGGGATGATGTTGCAACGACTTCACTCTGTAGGCCTGTGGCCAGGAAATCGCGACGTTAGAATCCATGGTTCAAAAATGGAGTATGTCAATTGCATCCCAGTAGTTGCCTATACGTATATTATATATATGTGTGTGCATTATATCTCTATGTGTATAATGGTGTATATATATATATGTATATCATAATATTATAATATTATAAAAAGTGCTATATGTTTAACGTATATATATATAACCGTCTGTAACCCAATTGCCAATGATAAGTCCTCGGGTTTTTCGATAAACCTCCCATGTTCGTCACTATGTCCCTTCGTTTTTTTCCCAGTGATCCCAGCCATCCCAGCCATGGAAGCTGTGGTAGCCGTGGCCGTGGCCTTCTTAATTTCCTTTAGCTCAGCACCTCTGGCCACCTGCGGATGGAAAATCCCAACCCGAAAATCCATGGTCCCAGCGATAAATTCCTTTTTTTCCCATTGAAACAGGGGATTTCCCTAGCCATTACTGAAGGGTATGTCGGGTACATGTCATTTTCAGATATGGTTGGCACATTTGATCCCTACAGGTGACCAGATTTCAGAACTTCTGGGTCTGGTGATAGGATGAAGATGAATCTTGGCCATGGAAGATGAGTTTGGAGCTAGGCCCGGGAGGGGCCGCAAATGTTGGTCATGCCACATTTTGGATCTTTTGGGATATTCAATTCTTACAGAAATTCTGACATATTCTTTCCATTTCTTTCCCATATCCAAGAGGTGGGCATTTGATATTCGCATATATTCGCACACTTCATGACTTGGTATCTCTCTCTTACTGTCGATACAAGCATGGCAGCAACTCTTTCGGCCCTGTGCCACAACTCAGGTGTAACGGTGTAAGTATATACATCCCTTCTCCCAAATGATCGACCCCCACTTCGTGGGGCGCAGAGGCTCATCAAGATGTAGATTCCATAAATTCCATAAAGATTCCGAGGAAGGGGGTGTGATTCTTGGGAAAGGGATTTCGTCCCATTGCTATGGACCAATGTTTGATCGTTCTGCTGCTACAACTCTAACAGATGATCTTGGACTGCAGAGCTGTCACCACCAGATTCAGGACAGCCCCATGTAACAAGTGATCCATCTGACAGGATCGCAGCAAATGCATACATTGTAGCCTGAAGCTGCTGCACGTTCTTCAGCTGATGCTGGACTGCGGAGCTGTCACCGCCGTAGTCCGCACAGCCCCATGTAACAATTGAGCCATCTGACAGTAGAGCCGCAAACGCGCTCCAAGTGGCCTGAATCTGGTGCACATTCCTAAGACGATCTTGGACTGCAGAGCTGTCACCACCAAAGTCTGGTGCACCCCACGCAATGACTGAGCCATCTGAGAGGATCGCAGCAAATGCACTTAGTGTAGCTTGAACCCGCTGCACACTCCTGAGCTGGTTTTGGACTGCAGAGCTCTCACCACCGTTTTGAGGACTGCCCCATGTAACCACCGATCCATCTTCCAGAATTGCCGCAAATGCAGTATCTGTAGCCTGAAGTTGCTGCACATTCCTAAGAAGGTCTCGGACTGCTGAGCTGTCACCACCACATTCTGGATCGCCCCATGTCACGACAGATCCACATTCCAAAATTGCAGCGAATGCATTCGATGTAGCTTGAACCTGGCGTACACCC
>Ga0126342_10016971_pt1 | contig 12632 bp, 14 predicted proteins | sample Cyp1metagenome_FD_92528 | JGI IMG/M metagenome (GOLD analysis project Ga0126342, IMG submission 92528) | Coral microbial communities from Lord Howe Island, Old Settlement Bay, Australia - Cyphastrea 1 metagenome | ecosystem: Host-associated > Invertebrates > Cnidaria > Coral ...
CAGTGCAAAGAGCTCCGGCTCTGCGTTGGCAATTTCGGCGTCTTAACTACTTCACTTCGGTGAGGAGCAGGTTGACGTCCTCCTCCAATCCAATCCAATCCAATCCAATCCAATCCAATCCAAGCCAGGTATTTCGATCGGCTTTGGTGTGTCTTTGAGCTGGCCGCCTTTCGCACATGCAATCCACAAGGAAAGATCTCATTGACACCTCTCTTCGTGGAAGCCTGCTTGGTCTTTGGCCTGGTGCCTGGCGCGTTAAGCTGTCACCATCCGCAATGACCAAAAAGCAGACATGACGGTCTAGTGGAAGCATCCCAAAAAAAGGGCTGGTTGAATTTGTGAACGTTGATGCTAGGATGTTTGATGCGGGAAATGTCATCCTTATGAGATGTATGAGAGTAGCAGACAGAGACGATAGCAGAAATAAATGTAATAGACCCAATAATCGCATGAACCAGCGATGATGAGACATGATGAGACACAATGAGACGTATTGAGACACGATGAGGCTGTAGATTGACATTGTGAGTATTGTGGATCATTGTCATTATGGTTTGTATCCGAGAGGCTTTCCGCCAATAGTCGCCAACAGGCTTTGGCCGCTGTTCAATAAAGTTTTTCATGTATCCTGCCAGTTCCGACTCTTTTGGCTGTAGAGTTCAGCAAATCGAAAATGATGATGGGGGAAAAGGATTTTCGAGACAGAACTGGCGGGTCCCTTCCTGCAGCTACATCCAGTGGTCATGGAATGTTGGGAGCGATTAAGGTTGCTACCAGCAACCTTCCTGGCCACATGGCTTGGAATCATCCCTTCAATGGCGTAGAGTTATGATGAGTTAAGCTATAAACATGACAGGGGATGACCGCAAAAAGACCCACAGTGGTTGCATTGACTCCGGCGTTCCTGCAAATGTCTAAAATACCCACAGCGCATTTGTTGCAACATGTGGGTATGGGTCAAAATGGGTGACCCAATTGGATAATAAAGTTGGATGTTTCATGCTATTTTTCGACTTTAGACATTTCAATACACTCGTCCTGGTCCTGTGGGCCAAATTCTTTACAGCCCTCAGCGCCTCTGGTATTTTTCACCATGGCGATGACATGACCAGGTGGTGCTCTATGCCCGGACGAGCCTCCATTGGCTCTTTCCAGCCCTCAATTGGCCAGAGGAGCTTTCATACGCGCTGCATGCAGTGATTATATTACACTTCCTGCACTACTGCCGTGGGTGCCGTGATCATTTTCTTTTGGGGAACTCATGGGAAAATATGTCTCGTGCATTTTCGGTTCCCGACTGTGCGGTTTTTTTTCACGGAAACCAAGCTGTGCCCTTTGCAACCAAGGATCCTACACAAAAAGCGCCAAATGATCCAAGATCTTCGGAATTTCGATTTGACGCGTGTGCAGTGCAGTAGCAGTTTCGACCGAGATTTCATTCAAGCCGGCATTTGCAAATGGTATGGAAGCTCCGAGGCATTCACAATCTATGTGAAGGGACCACTGGCTGATGAACTGGCAGAACCTTTCTCCAGATTTCGTGTACCTCAACCCTACTGGGCGGTCTTGGCGGCACCCTTGATCAGTTTCGAGTTGTGCTGGATCCTTGCCATTATCAACGCAGGAGCGTCAGTTCAAGGTGTTGCCTGGATGTGTTGGATACGGACCTCACATGTTTTGCTGGAGCTGACTGAAATCAAATTCGTTGTCGGAGCCTGCGACTATTTTGCAGAACCATCCGACCTGAACTTGGTAAAAACATCCTGTGTTTGGCTTGGGCTCATTGCCATGATTTTTATTATATGGCAACTGCAATATGTCTTGGAGGCTGCTGGTGAGCTTCCTGCCTTTATGTCCAGCCTCTTGGTTGTCGTAATCTTTATTATATTCGTTCTTGGCGAGGTCAATTTGCTCCCAGACATGTGGAAGGCCAGGACAGCTTTCCAGGCTCAGAAAGCTGAAAGCTGAGCCAGCCATTTTTGCTTTTTGTCCGCAAGCTGCGGATAGAAAGGTCCAATCCAATCCATTCCAATCCAATCTTTCAAAGTATGTATATAACATTATATAACTTACATATAACTTATATAACTTTTACAACCAAAAAGTACCAGTATCCCCATAGACGAATGGTTTTTTGTCTTCCTTTTCTATCTCACAGTGCGGGCGACTTTCCCAAACCTGTGTTTACCTCCGATTGGAGGAAATGGAAAAAAAACCTTTCAGGATGGGGCCCCCCAGTTATAAGGTGGTTTATAAACTAATATAACCCCCATGAACTAACTAGTTCGTTATATCTACCATAAACCATCGTTTTTTCAGCCACCTTCATGCACTTTCAGGCATCTTGGGGGCCCCATCCACTCGATACTGGAAACCAGTGGCCACCGCCGTTATTTTCTGAATAACGAACCAACGGCTTTGCATCGGGTGAATCGCCAAAAAAGACGTGTTTTTTTCGGGACGGCACCCCGAATTTGTTGTGCGGGACAGCGTAAGTGGCGAACACAAGCCACTCATCTAGCTGGGGACATTCCTTTTATTATACAAATACACATATTATTTTGTGTATATTCCGTGTATATGTATATATATATATGATTATTTATGTATACATGTATATATAATTATTTATAACTCGTGTATTTCATGTAATTATAACCAACAAAAATCAATGTTTGCGTCTCGACCAGCTGAAATTACGTGGTAGCCCAATGTCCCCCCGTGAGTTCAGCCATGGGACAAGCAATTGAATAGTGAACCAGGGACTCTCCTCCAGTTTTCCCCAATAAATTGGGGGTTTGTACCCTCTGGTAAACTAACATAGCTATGGAAAATCACCAAAATCACCATTTTCAATGGGTAAATCCACTATAAATGGGCATTTTCAATAGCTATGTTAGTTTACCAGAGGGTAATCATTAATATAACCCATATAATCATATATAATCCATCTATAAATAGGATAACCCCACTGAATGGAGACTTACGTGGGTTGCTAACCAGTTATGATTTGCGGGACGATCGGTTGGATTCGATGACGAAGGGTTGGCCATGGAGAAATAGCCACAACCGATTCTGTCGTTTGTCAAGGGGTTCATGACTTAGTATAGTTCAGCAAGATACTTTCATGTGAAGTGTTAACCAACCATATCTATATATTGACAATATCCTGAAAGAACTGGGTTTTTATACGTATATATACACATTATATGTATACATGCATTAAGTGTGTGTGTGTACATATATATATGTATACATGCATATAATTGCGTATATATATACATGCATTTATTTGCATATATATATATATATATATATATATATTTATGTTAATACATGCATATATTTGCATATATATATATACATACATAGTACAGGTATTAGATTATTTGTATATGGAGATTTCTGAATTGTCCATTGAAAATCACCAAATACGGCCTCCCAAACGAGCGATTTCCAGGGCACCAAAGAAGTGCTTTTGCTTCTGCCGGAAGATGCTTCCCTGGTGGATCCGTTTCTCGATGGGAAAAAGATGCAATTTGCGATGCTAAAAGATTGTTTTTTTTGATGGAAAAGGATGCTGTCCTATATATATATACACTGGTTGGTGGTTTCAAACATTTTTTCTTTTCCATTTCATATATGGGATAATCCTTCCCATTGACCTACTCGCGTCCCAAAAAGAGTCTTTTTTGTCGGTCCTTGGTGCCGCATGAAACGACTTGAGATCATCAATCCATGACGAGAGGAGATGGTTTAATGGTAGTTGATGCTGATGCTGATTGATGGTTTAATGTAGCTTAATGTAGTGAATAATGATATAATATGATCTAATATGATCTAATATGATCTAATATGATATAAATAATATGATCTAATGGTGGTTTAATGTAGTTGTTTCATGGTGCTTTAACGTGGCTTCACCAAGCGTAGCTTTCATCGGGATTCAACTCACAAAACTGGGTAAAAAATACTAGGCAGTTGGATGGAAGAAATCCTGTGGATGGAAGATATAACGAACATATATAATCCATATAGATGGATAATTTATAATCCAATATGGATTATATATGGATTATATATGGGGATTATATAATGGGGGTTATATTGGTTTATAATCCATATATAATCTGGTTGGTGGTGACTGGAACATTTTTGTTGACTTTCCATATGTTGGGAATGTCATAACCCTAACTGACGAACTCCATGATTTTTCAGAGGGGTTGAAACTAAACCACCAACCACATGATTACTACAGTTGGAAATAACGAAATCCATTACCCTCTGGTAAACTAACATAACTATGGAAAATCACCATTTTGTATGGGTAAATCCACTATAAATGGCCATTTTCAATAGCTTTTTGTATGTTTACCAGAGGGTAACGAATCCAGTGCGTCATTCTTTCATACTGTGGATGGGAAATCCTACACCAGGCAGTTGGTAACTATTGGGATTCCTATGAAACAAACTGGTTAAACAATTTGTATTATTTAAGGGGCTAAACGGCTAAACCATCTACCAACTGGCGCAGGATTTCTGAACCATAGTATGTGAGATAATGGTCCCCAGTGACGAATTGTTTTTTATGGTGGTTGAAACAAACAGATTATGATGCATTAGCCGAAAAAGTTGGATGTGTGTCAGAGTTGAAGATGCGTTTCCAGTCCACTGCAATGTTCATTTTTGTCCGCCCAACAGATTAAAAAGCATATGTGTTGAGCTCAAAAACATCCGGTCTGGGACAGGATTTGGCCATGTGTAGCCACTGTCAAAGCTTCAACATGCTGCAACGATATCTGGCTGGCCAAACCGCCCCCAGAGAAAGAGATCGAAAATCTATGGATCTTGTTGTTGCTTTCCCGAGAGGATTTACAATGATGGATATATTCATGTTCATGGATTTCTGTGATTGTGATTCGAATTTTTTGCTGGATTTGAGCCATTTAAGCAGGGATTTCCATCTTACTTGGCCAGAGGGGTACATCTTGTGAGTTGGCCATGTAAAAGCGGTCCCTGCTGCAGAGTTTCGTCGAAGCCTCCTTGGGGTTTTGTCTGATGTAGTATGGTTACTTCGATCTGCATCCCACTTAGATCCACTTAGTAAGTTACTTAAGTGGTTTATAATCCATATTTAATCTGGTTGGTGGCTTGGAACATTTTTTATTTTCCCACATATTGGGAATAATGATCCAAACTGGCTTTCATATTTTTCAGAGGGGTAGGTATACCACCAACCAGTAATTCATTATAATTCCATATATAGCTGAAGGTGTAACCCATTTACTAAGTGGGATGCACCCCCAAGTACTCCAATTAAATGAGATAAACAGCCAATTTATTGCTATCTTAATAGAGAAAAGGATGAACATGGTAACAAACCATGAAAATGTGGCGTGCCCTATTTTCAGGCACATTTTGGAGCGATGAACACCCAGCTTTGATCCATAGCCCCCCCCCCCGGATGAAGCAGCAAGTCTTCCCTGGAAAATTGACCAAATGCTGATGCTCTCGGATCCTCTCAACCTTTCCAAGTTCGCTGAGGTTTCCCTTTCTGGAAACCACTCTCTACTACAAGTCACGCTCACGCAGCGCTACTTGGACGAATGTTATCCGCGGATTTTTTTTTCGGAGGCCAAGGGCATCCAAGGGTGCCATGACAGTGATGGGCTTCCTCCTGCAGTCTTGGGCTATGTGCCACCAATTGTAAAAGCTGTAGTTGTTGTTGTATATATATATATATACAGTATATGTATATACATATTTATATATATACACAATGCAGTTTTTTATACATATCATGATGTTGATCGCTAATGTGTGTAGATTCTTGGGTAAAGACCTGTATTTGTTGATTCTTCAAGCCATCGAGAGCCTTGCTGATTGGTTATACCTTCTGGTTATCTTGAACGGAATTCGCCGGAAAATGAATGAAAATCACCTTGCTATAGGTAAATCATCGTCTTTCTCATCTATAAATGTGCAATTGTCCATAGCTATATGTTCAATAATCAGAAGGTTTTTTCGGGAGTCTACCTCAACCAGGAACCACAGGAATGTACTACATTTGCAAAAAATACAAGACATAAATCGGCATTTTGTTCATCAAGAATTGAGGGCTGTCTCCCTGAGCCTTGATTCCGCTTTCATCATAATTGTTCGACCATTGGGAAATACATCTTCCGTACAGAAAATATGGGGTCCAGCAAGCCAGTTGACAAGAAACCTAGATGCAACCACCCAAAAATAGCATGGCATTGGCAGATGCGTTTTGTAATGTCAGACTAATGAAGCAACCTTGAAACGTCCTCAGAACTGGCCAGTGATCAGTCTTGAACCATCCTGCACGGCTTGGGTTGCCATACACAGAGTTGTTTAGTGTTTTTGGGGGTTAGATATGGCTAGGTGGATTTTTGACAGAACTAAGTAGAGTTAAACTAACTGAGCATGGGATGGTTTCAAACCACCAAGTTTCCCACCGCCATTTACGTCAAACAATGATTCAGGAGTGTTAAAAAATGGGGTGTCCCCTGATTGATCACAAACTTCGCTACGAAAATTACAACATGTTTCTGGCACAAAAATCGCTCAGAAGGACGAAGCAATTCCGATGGATCCCCATGGACTTAGGAGGTTTTTTTAGCGTCTCACCATCATCCGCTATTTTTATCACAACCAACCATCAATCACAGGGTTGCTAATCATCTAATCACCATTTTTCTACGATTAAAACCATATGTGTGCACCATTTAAGGTGCTTGTGGGTCTCCCTAACCCACAGGGATTTGATTTAAATCAGCAAGCCGGCCATTGCCTTTTTTGTTAATGATGACCACTTTTCCGAATCCACGAACTAGCCATGGAAGCTTCGAGCTGAGGAAAAATTCCAGGCCAGAAATTGGTTTGAAAGATGATCATGTTTAGAAGCATCAAAGCCAACCATCCTCCAAGATGGCTGTTCAGTTCTCAACCCAGGGGAATTCTGCGTTTCGTGTTCAAGAGTGACCCAGAGTAGACTGGTGACATCTTTATGACTGGGGGTCCACTGGGGGTAGGTAATTTTTTAGGACTCCCTCATAGCACACCTCCAACAGTTCGATCTATGACATTGTTGGTACTTCAAACATAGGGCTAGGGGCGTAGAGAGATTGAAAGTCTCTACCAATTTTTATCATTCTTTGGAGTCGCTGTGGAATCCCACTTTGACCTCAAGATGAATCGCAGCCATACTCCAAGGCTGACCACACCTGACCATATTCCAAAGCAAAATGGCTGAACAATGTTGAAAATCTGCATATCAATCTTTGTTTGTGTGACAGGAGCTCGAAATTTCTCGACGCAAGGGAGAAGCGGCGAAGTACGTTCAGCTCCGCGTGTTGCTGCCATTGACCCTGACATTCGATGAGGGCCCCAAGTGCCATGAAATCATGGGCGGGTGCCCTGTTTTGTTTTTGGACAAATCCGTATGGGTCAAAACCTTGGGCTAGCCAATAACTACAACAGAACAGCGTTCATTGCACAAACGTTTTGATGGCGAAACCCTGCGCGGAAACCAGCTGATGCATCCACAGGGCCTCGCTATTTTGCGGTTTCTAAGTCATTTTTTCCCGCCACACTAGGGACGACGATCAGAGCGTTTCATGTTTTGGGGAAAGATTGAAACCACCAGATGAGATTGCCTGTTTGCCTGTTCTTGCTGCAATTGCCCCCCGCGCAGAGGTGAAAAATCTGCATCCTGGCGCAGCACGGGAAGTTTTGCGAATAATCATGCAGCCAGGAGATGCGCCGCAGCGGCAAATGGTTCGATCATGGGGCCCCCAAGTATGAGAAATTACTGGTTTCAAAGCATGCAACAATTTAGTTTTCCCACACGAACCATGACGCCAGCAAATATGGCCTCGATCCCACAGGTCGCACAACGCGTTCACACAAACGAAGACGCATGATATTTATGGTTGAAATATTCCAACTTATTCCAACCCTGCTGCAACAAATTTCCATGTTTGCATGGCATGCTTTCAGCAACGACAAATTATTGTCCTGGAAGGACAATGAATCATTATTTTCAAAGTCCTGAGGTGCTCAGTTAATTTTGATTTCCGCATGTGCAAAGAACTGAATGTTCAAAGTTTCCGCAAGGCATTAAAACAAATTGTTGTATCTACAATGAATGACAGCACTCTTGGTTGCAAAATATTCATGTTCACATCCAAACCATCTTCACCGGAGAACAAGAGAGAAACCCCACATAGTTGTCGAAACAAATTAATCAAATTACATCCATGTCAACATTTTCCAAACGAAGAGCAAGTAGGACAATCATCGCATTGACAAAATTTGGTTTGGTCCAAATATGTCCCTTGGTGCAAATGGACGCCCGGTCGCCAGTCTGTTTGCGTTGAGGATACATCCAATAATTGCTTATAACAATCCCATCCCCCTTTGATATTAAACACACCGAGAAACCATGGTTTATATAACAGGGAATTTGCACACATTTGGGACCGTTGACCATGGCAATCTATACGCAAGGGATGGGATCATTTCCACATTCCGGTCGTCAAACCTCATGTAAATTCTTGTGGTTCAGTGAATCTTATATTCCCCATGACTTGATGTTCTCCAGGGGTTGACTTTGCTGCCAGGTGCTATATATGCCTTCGTGGTGGTGGCACGAAGTTCGTAACTTTAAAGTGGTTTAGCATTTCTGTGGCAGAACTCTCCATCCCGGAAACGGAATTTTCCAGGGGGAGTTCGAAGCAATGGACTTGTTTTGGAATATTGTGATGTGAAGGGGATGAAAAAACCAACCAACCAACCAACCAAGTGTTGCGGAGTTCAAGTGGTTTCAGATTGGTAATGGCTTGAAATCACCACCTCACAGACGTACCACAGAAATGCTGGTACCCGTACGTGACATGACCATTGATTGCAAATGTGTGAATTGATGGGATTTGCCCAGAGGGTTACTACTCACTTGTGCCAGGAATAAAACTCATGATTTCAAGTCCTTGGAGTGCATGGTTTCCCCACCCCCCAAATCTGAAGATGTCCTTCAGTTTTGCATTTTTTGCTGGCTGGTGATTTCATCAACAATGAACTCAGTTGAAACCTGGAGTTTTGGAATGTATGGTTTCGCCACCCACAAGCCGTAGTTCAAAGCATGCTGTGAACAATGAACCAGTTTGATGGGGAAACGCATCATTACTACCAATGACACGTCAATGCCCCACAGAAATGAGTTTAACTCTTAAGAAATAAAGGTAGCTTGAACCAACATACATGGAGATTTCACCAGCGACAATGATCTCAAGCAACAAGGGCCAAGCTGTCTAAGATTGGAAAACATGGGAAAACATCCAAAAATCGGAGAACATTGGGTGGACTTTCTGCAGTTTTGAGCTCAAGATCAACTACATCTTTGTTGCCATCAGCCCGGGGTGTCATGGGAGATTTTCGCATGGTGCATGCACTGGGTTTGGAGACCCCTTCCAGACGTCTCCTTGACAAATTCAGCGAATTTCAGGTGGATACTTGGGAAGCATACAGAAACCACGAACCACGATTTATTTTGAGTGTGTTTACTGGGGTAATTGGATTGGTGTTACCATATAAGAGATGGAGAGAGAGAGAGAGAGAGAGATATATATATATATATATATACGTAGTTGTCTGCTCACATGTATATATACATACATATACATTCATGTATACGTTGATGGGACAAACCTGTCAAAACCGATTATTACCATATTTCGGGAAAGAAACATCAGTAACCAGCTATATTAGGGCACATTTGGGAGCCAGGGTTTTGACTCATAGCCCCATGGCCTGAATCCTTCCCCGAACTTTTCCAGTTTGGGACTACGATCAATGGATAGTAGGGAAAAAACTAGAGAAATCCATGTTGTTTACCATCTAATTCTCTGGAGGTTGCTGTGACTCTTCCTTCTCGAGAAATGAACTGATAAACTACTTTGGAATTGCTTGGAAAAAGGGAACTAAGAGTTGTCACCTGAGCAGTGTTCAAAACCCCTGTTGGTTCACGATTAGTTCGGGGATTAAACTACCCTTCAGGATTACCCAAGAACACGGAATCCCGTTCTTAACCACTTGGCAATTCGCCCAGGATGTGGTGCCAATCACACCCAACCGTCGCGGACCTCGCGGTGTGCCGAACCGTGGCGCTCCGAACGTGGCCAATGTGGCAGTCGAGGCTGAGGTAAACCTTGAGGCTGAGGCGGAGGCTGATGCCAATCTAAAGGCGGGAAACAGGGAAACACCGAGGGGGGGGATGTCCATAAACGGGGGTTCCCCAACAGCTGGATGGTTTCTAATGCAAAATCCGAAATAGCATGGATGATTTGCAGCTACCCCCATTTCAGGGAACCTCCAGATAAAGGGAAATTTCAAGAATTCTGCGCGAGGTACGTCCCTTTGTCTACATATGATCTGTAGAATATATATATATATATATATGTATATGTATGTGTATATATACATGTGCACGTACAAGCAGTTTAAGGAACAAGATGCATGTTTCTTAATATATGTATATGTATATACATCTTTCGAAACTCGCAAATGAGTGTATGTATATAAGTATTATAAACTAACATACGTATATATATATATACACACGATGTATATGCATTAAGTTTGTTTTTGTGTAGAGTATTCACACACGATGTACTTGCATATATTTATATACCAGATACCAGATACTGCCCGGCATGCGCCGGGGCGGAAAAAGAAGGTGACGAATGAGGAAATAGTGGTTGAGATGCCGCTGACATGACATGAAAGAATCCGTGCACAACTGAATGAATGAATGAGTCAATGAACCAATGAATCGATGAACCAATGAAGCAATGAATCAGTGCCTTCGTCAATCAATGAAACAATGAAGCAGTAAAGCAATGACCCGATGAATCAACCAACCAGTGAACCAATGAATCAACGGATCAGTCAACCAATGAACCAATGCACCAGTGAATCAATGAACCAATGAAGCAATGAACCGATGATTCAGTGAAACCATGAACCAATGAATCAATGCATGAATGATTTAGTGAGCCGATGAATCAATGAATCAGTAGTGATTCAGTGAATCAATGAAGCAGTGAACCAATGAATCAATGAAACGGTGATTCAGTGAACCAATGATGACTCAGAGACGCAGTGATCCGGAAATTCAGTGAATCATTGAACGAATGAATCAAAGCACGGGTGATCTAGTGAGCCGATGAATCGATGAATCAATGACAGAACAGTCGATTAACCAATGAATCCGTGAACCACACTGAGTCCATGAATCAGTGATTCAGCGAATCAATGAAGCAATCAATCAATGAACCAATGAGCGACCTCTTCGTTGAGGCACCTCTTCTCTCAGCTACTTCTTCCCTGAGCAGCCACTTATCTGGGCTTCTTCTGCTCTGGGCTGCTTCCCAGCTAAGTCTTTTGCAGCTTCTGCAACCCAATTCAATTCTTCTCTTCGCGCAGCCAGCACAGTGCGTTTTGCAACGTCCAGCCGCAATCCCGAAAAGCAGAAGAGTAGAACCATGGTGAAAAACTACCTTTCGCGAAGCTGCTACACTGCATTTAGAAACTTCCAGCTGCATTCCCGCATAACAGGAGCGTCACAGCATCACACCTGCTCTCCGGCGCGCAGCCGTGCCAATGCGTTTTGTCGCAACCCAGCGCAAACCCGCATAGCAGGAGCGTCGCAACAAATCGACCAACATTCGCGGAGCGCTGACACGGGGTCCGCGCTACTCCGATCCCTTCATTTTCTGCGATTTTCATGTGACATCCACCTGTGCACTTTTTGCGGACCTCATCTTCCAAAATGCTCCGGACCCATCAGGTTGTTTACATTTTGAAGTGCAAGCCGAGCTCTCGCCACAGTCCTGTGCACTTTTTGTCGACGACGTTCCCAGATCGAGGCGCGGACCCGCGGAAACAGAGACCTTTACCCGTAAACAGACAGAGTTTCGCGCCCGAGAGCGTTTTCACCCGTGAATTCACGTCCTCCCGAACTGTTCCATTTCCCAACTACTTGATGATTGGTGGTTGACACAGCGATGCGGTTGACATGATGAAGGAAATGCTGACCATGACAGTCGTCCGCAACTCGGAAGTTCTCTGACTAAACTTCCTTTGACATTGCAAATTACCATATTATATATATATATATATACATATGCACACTGTATACATACGTATATACATGCATGCATGCATGCATACATACATACAAACATACATACATACATACATACATAATTACATACATACATAGATAGATACATACATAGATAGATAGATCGATAGATAGGTAGGTAGGTAGATAGGTAAATAGGTAGATAGGTAGATAGATAGATAGATAGATAATTGGATTAGATTAGATTAGTTAGATAGATAGATAGATAGGCAGGTGGATAGGTAGATAGGTACGTAGGTAGATAGATGGATGGATGGATAGATAGATACTGTAGATAGATAGATACTGTAGATAGATAGATACTGTAGATAGATAGATACTGTAGGTAGATAGATACTGTAGATAGATAGATACTGTAGATAGATAGATACTGTAGATAGGTACTATAGATAGATAGATACTGTAG
>Ga0126342_10016972_pt1:2500-12632 | contig 12632 bp, 9 predicted proteins | sample Cyp1metagenome_FD_92528 | JGI IMG/M metagenome (GOLD analysis project Ga0126342, IMG submission 92528) | Coral microbial communities from Lord Howe Island, Old Settlement Bay, Australia - Cyphastrea 1 metagenome | ecosystem: Host-associated > Invertebrates > Cnidaria > Coral ...
GAGGATGACGGGAATGGGGAAGCACTGGAGGCAGCATGTCACCTGATGTCCGACCTGGAAATGATGCTGGAGCAGGTCTATCAAGGAACTTCGAAGCGCCGTGAAAGATCAACGCTGGCTGTGGAATATGAGACATACTTCCAAATCACAATTTTCATAGGCAAAATCATGAAAAGCGACCACCGGGTTTGTAACTTTTCCTTCAGATTGTTAGACAAAGCCACTTTGGGTTTGTTAGAATGTAGGGAGGATACGCCAAAAAACATAAACAGTTTGGCAGTTTGAAAGAGGACCATCATTATATATCATTATCAACCATGATCAGCCATGGGATTTCGGATTGGCCTATTTTCAGACGTCCTCCCACGTGGAGGACTACAGTACATGGCCACTGGTGGGTCACGCGTCCTGTGTTGATCCACCACAAAACTTCTGATTTTGATCCATGTTTGAGGAAACATCGATCAACAGGAAAGCTAAGGATGGTAGAGACGGCAGTTAAGAGTCAGGATTGCATATTTCATTCGGTCCTTGCGGAATTCCCGGAGCGCCTGAGACTAGGATTATATGGTGGTAATAACCTGGCCCAGAACAAGAAGCCATTGTTTACATCATTTTTACAGACATATATTGACATATATTTGATTCGTTTGAGAATTGGGTGCCCCAAATTGATTTATCAATACTTATCATCATTTCCCCCAAGACATATGAGATATGTTCAGAAAAAGCCATGGCACATCATGGCCAAACATGCCCTTTTCAGGAGCACACAATGAAGATGTGCCAGATCGACATATTCAAATGGTGCTGACACACCACCCCGATGCTGGACCCAGAGTTGAGAGCCTTCTCAAAGATTTCAACGAGGTGCGCTCCAGCTGGAGCTGGCTGGAGCTGGCTGGAGCTGGCTGGAGCTGGCTGGAGCTGGCTGCATAACACATGGAGCTGGCTTTCTCCCATGTCTCATTGGATAGAACTGTCTCTAAAAGTGTGATTATTGATGATTATTGCATGTTACTGTATTGCCTTCTTGGTAGATGGGATGCACATGCAAAGAATATGGTATAATCAGAAATCATAAGCTATCCCCACTTGATCCCAGTTGACCTTCAGAAGAAATGGCTGTGATCTAAACCATCTCCAAATTGGAGGTTACGGCATGGGGTTGTACCACATTACCTGAAAACTGAACGCTGGCGAAGAGGCTGAATTTGCGGCCAACACATCACATGATGTGTGAGTGAGGGGAATTCTTGACAGTGTACAGATTTTCATGTAGTTTGATGCAGGGATCATTGTCGTCGTTTTGATTTTGTTTTATCTATTGTTCTGCCATCGAATGAGCTGACTGTCAGTTTGCTCAATTCTGGTCAAGCGTTGCAGGCTATCCCGAGTACCTATCAATATGGCAAATATCCGAAAGTACGGCATTTTGACTGCCACAAACTGCCACAAACTGCCACAAACTGCCACAAACACCATTTTGGAAGCGCAAAAACGCTGGTGCCATGTTGATTTCATGTTGTTTCATCAAGTGTCCTTGGTTAGTTGTCCTATGCCCGTTTATCATTAATGATTGTTCAGTTAACATTGAACCCTTCTAGATGTAAGCTGGCGTTTGCATGTTTTTGCTCTATTCCACCCATTTTTGTGCCGGGTATCTAGGGCATAAGCGGGTGTATTGCCATGATTTATAGGGCTTATATAATGATATATATATATATATATTTAGCATTTTCCATCTTTGGGGGGTGCTATATAAGAACCGCAACTGCACCCCGAGATGCAAGGTGGGGGCCCGTACTTAACTAAGTTGATCTACAACTTCACTAGGGCTTTTTGTATATGTGATTTCTTATGTAATTATATAATATTATACATTATACATATATATATATACATCTTAACATTATTATTATTACTATTATTATTACTACTTATGTAGTATATATATATGTATAATATGTTTATATGAATTTCAGATATATATCATATATATATAGATATTGTAATATATATATATTATGTGTAATAATAATATATTTACATATATATATATATATTTATGGAATTATGTTTAAATATATATATATATATATATACGCTAGACTGGTTTATGCACAAAACTTACAATTCTGGGGCACTACCTGGCAAGCTTTACCATGATTTGCTCGTTTGATTGCGCCGGTTGAGGATCAGGAAGAGGAGCCAACTGAGATTCCTTGGGATCGTCTAGATCCAGATCGCTGGGTCATAGAAGCTGGTTCCTGAAAGAGAAAGATGTTTTTGGCACCTCCAAAACATGATTTTTGGTCATAGATTTCAGGAATTGTGCTTTTAATGTTTGACAGATGTTGTTTCTGTGTCTGGGAAAAAATCTTTTCATCGCTGAAATGGGCCATTGGGACTTTCTGGGATCTGATCCTGTAACATACCAGACCGCCCCCCTGGTTTTCTGTTTGTTGATACTTATATAACATTACTTAACATAAAACCCGGTGCAATGCTGGTTGCTAGGGTATAAGCCAACTTACATATAGCTATCATTTCATAGCCTTAGCTTGTAAGGTTCGCAGTGATTTGGCGGTTCATTCAATTCCTGGCCTCAGGATCATATCTCATCATATCTGATAGTAGAGGTAAAAAAAAAAACCTGCAATATCAGGTCTTGTCAGGTAGTCACAACTAGGGTACAATGGTCTATACAACGAACCAGCTAGGATACAACCGTAATTGAGTGTATGTAACTCGAATTAATGGGATAGTGGATGAGAATGTATACTCCCTTCCCCCTTTATTAAACATCCTCCATAAACCATGGCTTATCAGGGGATGACATCACATATTTGGGACCATACCATGGGGGTGTTTACTATTCGAGGGATGAGAGTATTCTAGGAATGGTTGATATTATTGTATTGGTAGGGATATGTCAGATAGATTTTTTGGTACATTAATAATATCTATATCCTATATAACCACATTGGCTGTACATTCAAGTAAGATATACCCTAAGATAATATTCGATAGTGTCCAACTAAGATACTCTATCAAACGCAACAACAAACAAAAGATTTCAAAAGATTATACTTGGAATCCTTAAGAATGCCCAAGAATCCCTAAGACGCTCTATTGTCAGACAATCCCACCAGATCTGGGTGATTCCGAAACTATGGCTACCCGAAAACCATTGGTTTTCCCATTGATATAGTGACTTAATCAACAATAACTCGGATGATTTTGGGTGTAATAACTTACCGTAACAACCGAGAACTTGGATGATGGGTCATACCTTACCAATTGTCATAACCAAATTAACCAATAATTGGGAAACACATCGGGGTCCCTGAGGAAACTCCTATTTTAGGAATATGGAGATACGCCCCATATCTGTTGCGAGGAAGGCATGGGCCCAGTGACCTTGGCGCGGCTGCCGCGTTTCGCCTTCTCGCGCTGACGGCGACGCGACACGATGGACGACGCGGGATTCGCGGCGCGATGCTTGCGCTGACGACGACGGCCCTGGTTGCGAGATGTAGAGATGGGCGGGACATTGGTTGGTTGTGGATGATGTCGTTACCCTTTGGTGATTTAGCTGCATAGCTATGGAACATCACCAGTTCAAATGGCTAGATCGTCCATGGGGATAAAATGGACCATGTTCTATAGCTACAATGTTAAACTACTTGGAGGACACACACACATATATATATATATATACATACTTATTTACATTATCTGTTACTTATTTCAATCATGTGCACATGATGACATGTGTTCATTCATTTGTTGTTTTTTTTTGTGTTGGTTTTCAAAATATAAACAACAAAATCAATGACTGTATCTATACTTGATTAATCTTGATTAAAACATGAACATAAAAAACTACATATGCATATAACCAATAAAACATGATTCACCAGCAAAAGATGCCAAGCATGGGTGTGTCTGCCACTTGTAGTTGCATTCTTGGATGGCGTTTGTATATATATCCCAACTGTCATACTGTTTTTGTTTGTTAATATACGTTTCTATTTCCATTTGTCTCCAAGACCCATCTGAAGGTGTCAAAAAACAACAGCTGAACCACTTTCATGTCCATGTAAATCCATCACCTGAGGTGATAAGCCATGATAAAGACCTCAATCTTCCCGTATGGACAACCATACTTCAGAGGGTGCAGCTAACCCCCCCAAATCATAGCCCTAACCCAAAAAGAAGGTACTTGGATCAACAGGGATCATTCAACCAACATTTAGTTTATAAACATATTAGCTAATTATATATATAATACAGTTGTTAACTAATATTGTATAAACATTGAGTTTATAACCATATTGAGTGTATAAAACAACCTCCATACAATATATATATATATATATACATGTTCTGAGGTTTCTGGCCCACCAACCTCGATGCCTTCGGTGAACATCCAGCAGATCTGATCTACGCCGCAGCAAGCAGATCCGGCCCCGGTGCTTTCCGCGGTGCGCAAAATCTTCTGCGTGGCGCAGGGCGGTCCTCCATGCTACAGTAGGATTGCAGCCACTTCCGTGAGCTTTGGAAGATAAGAGTAATAATGAGGTATATAAACCACGTAAACCCAACAATAAACCATCCCCAATATATAGAGGTCCTACCTTTGGGGAATACTAAAAACAAACAGAAACTACAGATTCGATGATTTCCCAACTAGAAACCTACATTTAGTTGGGGGATTTTCCAGATAGCCACATTTTATTACCCGAGGGTTTCTTTATGGTCACTGTGTCATGTTTTTTAGTGATTGTGTATGTGTTAGTGTGACTTTCGCAGACAGACCCCAAGTACGAAGCGTAGGAAGGGGTTTGTGAACTAAATCATCTCTATTGAGGAAGATTTATGATGATTTATTAGTGTGGATCACCCATTGTTTTCATTCTTGAGAAGAGGAAAAATGCCCCCCCTGGTACTTGGGCAATTTCAGCAGGATCGATCTACATAGAGGCGAATCTTTCAGCAACCAGGAGCGTTTGGGGGATGATCCAATATATGGTTGATTTGTTGTTTTAATCATTACATATATATATATTAAGAATAATGAAAATAACAATCACGATAATCATCAAAATCAATTTCCATTATATATTCACAAGAATTACTATCGACAAACTATGGTTATAGTTGTAGTTGTCCATTTGCATCACCATTACTAACAGAATTCGGAAACGCACAGCCACTGCCTTAGGCAATCAGAGATGACCGGGGTCACGGACCCTTTGCCAACTAAGGTGCGCCCACTGGCGCGCGTGGGACGATGTAATATGGGTATGGATCAAATATGGGTACGGAACTAACCGTTAAACCATACAGTTTTGGCCCTTAACAGTTATAAATTGGCTTATAGCTTCGGCACTAACCAATACATCATAATTACTTGGCAAATATCTTGCTTGGGTATGAAGATGTTTATTTCACAGACCCGTATATACTATTGGCTGAGGAACCAACAAACTGGGTGTTTCAACCACCTAGCCACATAGTCAATGCAATTTTGTGCTCCCATTTGGGCTGCAAGAGGGGATGAAGTAGCTGGTCAACTACATAGCAAACTTACTGGTCAGTTGTTTTTTATCAATTTTCACATCGACTCTGGTGTTTGTCCTGGGGTGTTTGTGCTCGTGTTCTTTGTGCGATTTAAATCTCCTGTGGAATTTGTTCGAGAGAATCAGACAGGCCCTGGCTTGTCAAAATTATTCTTTAGAGGCCCCAAGGCATCTAAAGAATCCAGGGGTCCGGATGAGACGCGGAATCCAAAGGGGGATCAATTTAGGATATTTTTGGGGGTTATCGCTTCAGCTCTTACCCTATGAATGAAACTACAGCATCAGGAATTGCTCTAAAGACGGCAGCGAACCAATCAATGATTGGCTCTAGGAATCTATCATGGTTGAATCATGGTTGAAACAAATCTAAGCAATCGCCTCAGGTAATTTGAATTCAACAATTCTAAGCAATTGCCGTAATTTGAAATCGCCCCTGTTCTGTCCTTGGGAGCATGATCCCAGTGAAACCTCCTTGTGGTAAAAGGCTGCCTGATGTTGCCTGCATTCCCCCAGTTTTGCACGTTATTTTCCAGGACACTGATTCTAAGCTAGCCATCCAGGCACAAGTGTGGGAAGAGGATGAAAAATCGAAAGCACAATCCTCCAAGAATCAGGTGCCGTGCGGCAAGGGATCACTGGAATTCCAGAGTTGATGTAATACGGGATCTGGGATAAAAACTTGAGAAATCAATCCTATCTATATGGTACACATCTATACATGGAATCCTTTAGAGTCTCTTGAGAGTTGCCCCCTTCCGTCTTCTGTTTGGCTAAGCTCAGCAAACTCACAGAGGTTGGGTTTCTGGGTTTCCCAAATCAGATTGAGTCTCACATAGTGACATAGTCACTCTGACAATAAACAAGATAGGACGATGGCAATCCTAAGGCAGTGGATGATGCGCGCGTCATGGCTAGCCTGGGCTTCTATCATGTTCTATCCAAGGGAACAACCATCTCTGTATTGCTCCAGCTTTATGTATCTTTATGTTCATGGGTGACCCAGATGGTAGCCAGTAAATTGAACAATGTATGAATATAGTATCTATGACTGGTATGACCTTCATTCAGTTGGGAATGTCATAATCCCAACTGACGAAGTCATATTTTTCAGAGGGGTAGGTTTCTTTTTCCAGTTGAGGGTCCAAAGGCCTGATGAAAACTGGAAACTTCCACTGATGAGAACTATAGCTACAGATCAAGACGACCGCGCACTGTCCAAGACCTTATAATTAAAAAGGAGGTATTATGCTAAGATGTCTAGTTGGTGGTATTTCAAACAGATTTTCATATCATCCATGTTAACAGGATTTTCATGACTTTCCATTATAAACCATCCATTTTGGGGTAGCCCCATTTTAGGAAACCACCATATGCGCATGCATGGGATGATGATTCCCAATGACGAGAGCATATGTTTCAAAAGGATTAAAACCAGCAACCAGGAAACCAGGAGTGACTCCAGATTTCAGATCCCCATGGCTGATAGCTTCATGTTGGATTTACAGTTGCTGTTGAAATCAAGAGTTTCTATTCACCATATTAATTCATGTGTGATACCTGCAGTTTCAGTGATAAATGGAAATACAATACACATATACATATATATATAGATACATATATACATATATATATATATTATCATACATATATTATATTATATTAAATTATATTATATTATATTATATTATAATATATTATATTATATTATATTATATTATATTATATTGTATTAAATTGTATTATATTACATTATATTATATTATATTATATTTTATTGTATTATATTGTATTATATTATATTATATTATATTATATTATATTATATATATATATATTATCATACATATATTATATTATATATATATATATTCATATATATATATATAATATCATATATATAAATATTATATCATATATATATTATATCATATATATATATATATATTATATCATGTGTATATATATATACATATGTATATTATGTGTATGGTTAACTATATATATATATATAGCCATAGCCATAGGGGCCCCATATCCCAACTTATTAGGATTTTTAGCTCACCATTGCGTCAGGTGGGACACCTGACTGCGGCTTCCATGGGAGCCGAAGAAAAAGCCGAGTCGGGTGGCCCTGGGTACCGTTTTAAATGGATATGGTTTTAAAGTTTAAATGGAACATTCGATTAAATGGATGATTTTGGGGCACCCATTTTAGGAAACCTCCTTATAGGCCTTCATAGTTGGAACTGGTTTTGATCCTGATGCAAGTGATCTATACACTTATTTGCAGCAGTTGTAATCCTACAACTGTATGGCGATAGCTGTTTGTTTTTTTTTGGAGGGTCCGGGATGTTCATGAGAATGGTCCAACATCGAGGATACCTCACGTTTTGCGCTTTTGTTTAATGGAAATTATGATCAAACATAAGCGGATTTCAGGGGACCATATCTTGGGACAAAGACAAGTGAGTGACTCTGTGATGTTTGGTTCCAAAAAGTGTAGCGATGTCCTTATCATTCTTGATGATCAAACTCCAATTGTGGGTTGATCCAGAATCCTGCGGGGACAATCTTTTCAAAATATTTCAATCCGCATTTGTTGAAGGTTGAATGATGAATCAGCACCGATGATGAATCAGCACTAGATGTAGATGTTTCCACGTGTTTTGTTTGGTTGAATGATGTTGAATCTTCATTTTACTGCCAGAAACCCATCGCCCGGCATTTCCTGAAACCTCCATGGTTGGATAACCCGAATCGTCCGAACAGAGGATCGGTCGAACGATCCGAACAGAGGAGATCGTCCGGATGCCCCAGACGTTGAGAAGGAAAATGGTCAGTACCCTCTGGTAAACTATGAAAAAACTATGGAAAATCACCATTTTTAATAGAGAATTCAACTATTTCTATGGGCCATTTTCAATAGCAAACTGTTAAAATTACCAGGGGGTAGATTCGGGTAGATAGTGGGGAATCACCTGTTCTATCGATATGGGGACTCGGTTTACATCAATGCGATTCCATGGGTATGTCCATGTCCATCGGAGAAATTTACAGCAGGAATTGGCAAAGTCTACTTAGCAAAGTCAAAAGAAGCGATGCCATATAGATCCACATAGTTTGACTATGAGCCGCGTGCGAAGTTGCATGACAATTGAGATTTAACATGACATAGCAAAAGAGACCCGCGGACCTATGGCGACAAAACATGCAACGCCCAACATGGGTTGAACAATATGTTGGTGTCCATGGCGACTAAGTATGCTTAAGTCGTGGGAAAGGGTGTTTTTGGTATAGTCAGTCATTAACCTTAATGGGTAGCATGTTTATCAACAGAACTGTTGATATGTCGGGTAATGAGCCAGTTTGCCAGAAAGGCAAAACTGTTTTTTTTTTTATGTGTGCAGGGGGGTATTAATCTTGGCCATAGTCAATTTTGTTGGTGAGGTAACATCCCCATTCCGAAACAAGTCTTGGTCATTGCTTGGTATATCTTAGCTTAGCTTAGCCATAATAGTCAAAAACTTGCCTCCAGTTCCCAATGGGTTTATAAACCCCATTCACTATAGGTACACTGGCCATTTCAGGGGACAGATCGTTCTATTGAACATCACCAATTTCCCCTAGGTAAACCATAGGTAAACCGTAGGCAGGTAAACCGTAGGTAAATAGCTAAATATAGGTGAACCATATATAGGGAAACCATACATATATACATATAATCTATATATATATATAATATATATACATAGAAACCATATATAGGTAAACCATAGGTAAAAACCATCGATTTCCATGGCGGCTAAATTGGCTTCCAATTGATTCGCCAGGTGGATCAGCGATCGAGCTCGAAGAGATTGTAGGAGTGACTTTTTTTTTGGATCCCCCGAATCGTCACCATGGCGGCTTTGACGTTTAGCCATGATGGCAGGAGTGGTTGGTCCATAGCATTATAGATAAATAGTGATGGTCAACATCATTAATCATTATCTTTTATGATAGTATTATATGTATTATATGTATTATATATATATACTTGTTGGGGTGACTTTTGGGTACCGGTATGCTATGGATTGGACACCTTCATGATCTGTAATGGGTGTCTGAAAATAGGGTAACCCAACATGGAGTCGAATCTCATGTTCCCTTGAACACAGCATACATAGCCAATTGATGAGTAATTATATCCCAATAAATCTCATTTCCGCACCCAAATGTCATCATTCATGTCCTTGGGGAACACTTCAAACGAACAGAAACTATACATGAAACTACAGATTAAGACCATTTCAAATCCCACGTTTTGGGTACCAAGATTGGGGGCCTGGGATCCTGGTATATACATCCATTTCATATGTCCATTTAAATAGGACAAATATGGAACAAGATGCAGCCCACGAACCCAATTGCTCACACGTATGTTCAAAGGAAGTTTAGGGGGAGAAACTTCCGTGTTACGGACTTTTAGAATGTCAGGGAAAGAGTTAGTCAAAGAAACAGTTAGTCAAAGAAACAGTTAGTCAAAGAAAGAGTTAGTCAAAGAA
>Ga0126342_10016973_pt1 | contig 12632 bp, 12 predicted proteins | sample Cyp1metagenome_FD_92528 | JGI IMG/M metagenome (GOLD analysis project Ga0126342, IMG submission 92528) | Coral microbial communities from Lord Howe Island, Old Settlement Bay, Australia - Cyphastrea 1 metagenome | ecosystem: Host-associated > Invertebrates > Cnidaria > Coral ...
ATATACATATTATATGATATATATATATATAGGATTATCTATCATATATATAATTATATATGTATAATATTTTTTGTCAACACTTGGCTATGTATGCATCTAAGCATTGATTCTATGCCCATTTGATATGATCCGATTGCAGAGACAGCCAAACATCACTTTGTTTCAGGCCGTTCTGGACCAGCCCTCGGTCGCCGCGGAGTTGGAAGGTGAACTTTTGGGAGAAATTTCCGAATTTTGATGGTTTGAATCGGAAATTGATTACCAAAATTTGAGATGATTAATGAGAAGGTAATGATGTCCGAATTACCATTTTATCCCATTTGATCTCACTGTCAGTTGATTTTGTACTCGGAAGGAAAATCTGAAATCATCCGTCTTGCAAGAACAAAAGAGTACTGGGCGGGATTTCTTGTGGCCATGCAGCTCATCTTAAGACATTTAGTCCTCGCTGTAAAAAAAAATGATGGGTGGATCAGGTTGCTTTCCTTAGAGACTTTCAATTTCAAGTTGTTGGAACAAAATGAGATTCAGTCCCTGTACGGACACCAACTGAGAGACGATTCCCAGACACTGTGTGACAGAGACAAACACTTAGACTATACAACCCATCCGAGGGTAAAAACCTTTGAGTGTACATCTTAAAGACCTATACTTATAGACCCCCATCCTCATAATCTTCCATACCTTTGAGGGCCAGCACCCTCAGTACGCTTTGAAAAGGCAGATCATCCTGCAAGTGCGGCACGCGGCAGGCGGCGATCCGTGCGAAGACTTCAGCCACAACAGATGCCCCCAAGGTTTTGTTTGAAGCAAGATATACCAAAATCCGCTGATAAAAATCATCATTTTCCACATGAAACAAAAACAACTTGGGGAACACACCCAGCAATGCTATTGGGGTACTGTAGCCGGAGTAATCTCAATGCCACACTGGGAGCTCAAGCGCCAAGATCGGGAGGTTTTCCGCTCCATTGCCTGCAGGTCTACCGAGACATTGCTGCCCTTGAAGATGAGGGAACTCAGCCCACGCGACACATTGCAGGAACAGCCCGGGGAATCGTCAAGGAAGACATGCTGTCGATGATTTGTTCCGAACTTTAAGGCCATGCTGGTACAAGTCTCTTATACCAACGTACTTGTGTACACTTGACTTGTAGTATCTTGTGTGTACTTTTCTATACTTTTACCCGCCCTCTGTGTAGTGGAACTTGTACTTCTCTGACAGACAAAACCATCCGAACCTTTCAGACAAAAGCATCCAAGAGCGGTTTTGAATGATGTTGCAGGTACATGCGCATGTTAGAATTTCCAAGACCCAACCGTTCAACCAGAGGTTTCCTGAAACGCCTGAAATACCGACCATTCCGGAACAGAATTGTGGCAGGATCGGCCTCCTGCCGGTAGGCTCGGTCCGTGGCTTGGTTTGGTCAAGGGCAATTTCCCTTAGTGAAAAGCTGACACATTAAATTTCCAGTGGAAAATAGATGAAAATGGTAGGCACTAGATGGCACTAGAGTTCTTTTAAGTTTTCACCAGAATTAATCCCAATGCATGCGATGTGTGGAACCTCCTGCGCAAAAACACCCAAAAAATTATGGGCTGCTCCACCACCAGCCATCAGCAAGTGTACCGATTCAGGATTGGTTAGTATTATATGTTAGTATTTCCATTTATTGTTGGTTGGTTCAGGGATTCCCCATGCTATTCCCAAATTAAAGCCCTCATTATCCCATTTTGGTTATTCCCCATGCAAAATTATCCCCTTCCAAAATCGCCAGACATTAGGGTAAATCCCATGTTTGGACACACCCAAAAATCACGTCGTTGGATGTATCCCCATTACATCCCCATGTATGGATGGTTAAGATCTCAATATCCATCCAGTTACGAATGGTTGATTCATCATATCCCCGCTATATCCCCCATCATGGTGCTATATATTCTCAATAGACCCCCATTAGGGCGCTGTACACGCAAACACACACACACACATTTTCATTTATATTATATTATGATATGTCTAGAATTAGTAGTAATAACACTAATGATAATAATATCAGTAATAATAACAATAAACGATAAAGATAACAATTAGCAGCAACAAGAATCAAAATACTAGTAGAAGTAAGAATAATAATAGTAATAATAATAGTAATAATAATAATAGTAATTGTATATAATACGTATAGATATATATACACATTTACACACATACCAATCCTCAGTAGTTCAACCAGTTCCAGTTCCGCCCCGGTGCCAGGTCGAAGAGCCCCACCTTCGACGTGTCCGAAAACTGGATGGCGTCGCTTGTCGAACGCAAAGCTGGGTTTTCGACCAAGAACATGTGGAAAGATATCATGTCATATCAGAAATCCGAAACCATACATGATATAAATTATATATCATGTTTTTTTTAGATATCGTATCGTATCATATCATGTAGTTTGATATTTTTATCTAATTTGCATGTGTAGATAGTATATCCTACAAATATCATATATATATGTATATATGTATATATGTATATCAGCACCCCCCAGCAAAACAAAACAACAACCGAGCCATGATACCTCCATGCAGGCTTCACTGCCATGCTGAGGTGGTCGAGACCGCCAGAGCCTGTGTCTCCGAGATGCGATCGCAACATGCCGCCAGGGCCGCAGGAAAGAGTCCCGTCGGGTTTTTCCGACTCCCAGGATGGTTGAAAAAGGTTGAAAAAGGCCCAAATGTCTTTGTTTAGTTGAGGTGTTTATGATCTTTATGATCCCTAAATATAATTAAATATAATACCATCGTGTTTGTATCTCACCAAGCAGCAATGGACCGAGCCCTGTGTGTCAGGTCCTCCAATTTCCAGAGCCCTGTGCGGCGGATGCACAGTGGTTGGGAAGCTCAGCGACTTCCACAGATTTCAACCCAGGGCAGTGCTAGATATTTGTCCTGGGTAGACTGATAAACACAAACCAAAAAAACATGTTGTTGGGTTTCTGTGAGGGTTCGCTTTATGACGTGCCAGGGGATGTCGGAGGGATTTGACGCACTTTGATCAACTTCTTCTTGGATTCATGTTTCATCTGAATCATCCGCCAACCCTGCTGCCTTTGGCTCACCGTCCGCAAAAGCGTTGGCCCAAGGCAAAATCACTCGCAACTCTGAAAACTGGTGCGGGCCTCTGGGAAATTCTGGTCTGGTTGGTTTAGTGTTCATTTTTGGATATCTTTGGCACAAGGGGACACTGTTGGAGAGTTTCGGAGGAAAGAATGTCCTGGCTCCTTGGTGTCTCGAGTACAGCTCCTGAGATGACATTGGAACCACTCAGCCAGGTTGCGCAATGTGACAGATGGCCAGGACGTGGAAATGGGAGACCGGAACGGGACATGGCATGTGGTGTAGTTGCAGGGCGAGGGTAGCCCGGATGACATTCACGCCTGCAGGACTCCATTCAAGCACGACCTGCAGTCGATGGTTAAACTTGAGTTTATACTGGCAGGTTTTGTGATGTGTTGTGGGAGATGATGGGAGTTTTGGAAAGCAGAGCCAGATGATACACCTTGCAGGATGCCAAGCCTTTGCCTCCAATGATTGCCAACAGCGCGGGCGCTCAGCTTTGCTGGGCGGTGATCTCAGGGATACCAAATTTCACACTGGTTGAAGAGATGAAAAGAGATGATCCCCACTTTGATTTCTTTTCCCTAAGGCGAGAACTTCCACATCTCTCGTGGCAAGAAGACTGGGATCTACAAGGAGCTAATGCAAGCCAAGGGCTTTTCCTTCGTCCCATGTTGGATCTCAAGTTGCATGACTCCTAGGATGTTGGAATTTGGGTTTTGATATGATGATTTCGCTTCATTTTGGCAAATTTCATTTGCCTTGCTTTGGAGCCAGCCAAGTTCGGCCGCGGCGAGCTGTTTGCAGCCTTTCGGGGTGCTGCGACAGCCAACGTATCCTAATCATTTCAAATCCATAAGTTGTCGACTCCAGACTCGACACCATCAAAAACGAGATGTAAAGTCAATCCCCTAGAACATCTTCATTTTCGAACTTGACGCAAGTTGAGATATCAACAGACTTGCAGGTGGGAACAGGAAGCAAACTTGAACAACTTGGCAGCAGATCTTGTTCTATCCCTGAATTGGTCTTCCTTCACAGAGAAGCTATGGCCCATGGCCCTATGATCCGCCATTTTTGGGACCCAGCAGGGCTGGGCTGGGAGGATCTAGACATCGCGAAGCACCTGGTTCGCTTTGAAGCTGAAAGGCGGCGGTCTTTGGATGCTTGTGGGGTTTCCAACATTTTGACCCGATAAAATGGGAAACCACGAGAGATTATATATACATACTGTATATATATATATACAGATACAATCATATTCAATAATATACATATATACATATACACATATGTACATATATATATATATATATATATATATCTGTATAAATGTACGTATACAAATGCATATATATATATATACATTGAAATGAACAAACATAGCGAGAATGCAGATCCAACGGTTCAAACCGGCGATTTAATATAATCAACGCAATTTTCTTGTGAATTCGGGACCCATGGGGATACAACCTGGAAGTGCGCACTAAAGAAACGAGGTCCATGCTTTTTGTGTCATAGGACATGTAGCCACTTAACTGTGAGATACTCATGGCACAGTTCTGAACAGATGTTGTCTTCCTTTCCAAAATGCATGATTTATTCCAGTATTCCTTGAAAGAAAACATGTATTTGTATTCATGCAAACAACGCAGCAGTTCAGGCAGTGTCATTCCTGTCGAAAGTGCTCTTATTCCCTTTGGAAAAGTGAAGTCCAGGGTGCTTCGAAATATTGAGCACTGAAAAACTGGAGGAACCCCAAAATGGAAAACACCTATAGACAAACATCCCCCCAAACAATCCAGAAGTGGTTACTTTGGGGACCCGGAAAACCGTTTTCCACTTTGATGTGGTTGATTCTTTTAATTGGTGGATGCAGAAGCTAAACTAAAAGATATAGTTGTCACTATACTGTCATGCATCAAAATTCGACTTTGTGCCAGGAACACTCAAGCAGATGTGTATGATACGATTTGCCGCCAAATTTCGACCTCAACTCAAATCTGTGTTCTATTAGAAAAGGATAAACAGGTACTCTTTATGTCAAAACATAAAGTATCAAACACGGTGGCTTTTTGGGCCTCCTGATTCCTGGCAACGTTTCAAATTCAGAAATAACCACGTCACCGTCCCACCAGCAATAAAATGATTGAAGGACGCATTTCAGATGGCCAGCCTTATGTGCCACCAACAGACTCAGCTGCCCAGCCGTGGCAGGGTGCCAGCTGCTCCATTGAGCCATCGAAGGCATGACTTTGCAGATCATCCGCAGGCGGATTGGCGGATCTTGGGCGCGAAGGCTTGATTCAGCCCACCTACACCCCCCCCCCAACAAGAGGTGTTTCAATGAGTCCAAAGTGGGTCCAAAGTGGATTCGGAATCCATAAATTTCCAACATGATCTACGAATCTACTGGTGATTCACCAGTAAAAAGTAGGTGCCCCTTCCGCAGGCAGTGAAGCATATGGAAGAGTTGAGGACATTGAGTCCACGGAGGCCATATTGGACCCAGAAAAAATGCATCACCACTGGTGGTCACCTGTTAGCGACCTGCGACTGGATCACTGACCCAGTGAAACTGGCTACAAATTGAAAGTATTCACTAACTATTCACTTTGCTCAATGGTTCTTAAAATTCCGCGCTTGCAGCCAGGGAATTTTCATTTCTATGTCAGCTTCCTACACAATGCAATAGTCAACAATCCCAAGTGACTGCCAAATTGATGGGACTTGGCTCAACAGCTATGAAAACTCGGATGGGCATCCCAGTTGTTCCGTGCTGAAAATAACCACGGTATACACCAGTTGTAAATGATTTGTAAATGAGTTGTACATAGGTTGGTATCCAGTTACCAACTCATTATACTCATTTGCAACTGGTTTCCGCATATTATACAATTTGCTTCCTATTATCCAGTTATAGCAACCCCAAATAAGGATAGAATATGATAAAAACATATATTATTTGTATTAATAATTATTAATTTATCACTGCTTCACCAGTGGATTCGACTTTTCTACATCTTTTTGGTGGGGGTTGCTTCTCCATACAGGATTGCAGAGGCTGCCCGGGCGGATCTTACAAGTCCAGGCCCTGGGTCATGGAAGGACCGGGCTGGGGAGTCAAACTTCACGAAGTCACTAGGACTGGGAGTTGTAACGGCGAAAAACGGAGGTTTGTAAGTTGTCACCACCAACTGTGCAGGCTTTAACAAGAAAGTTTGCTGGTATGGGATGTGACTAGTTCAGAGTTGCATTGACAGACCAGATCTTGACTCCAACAAGGAAAAACCACAGGAAGTGTGTTAGATGGGAATGCTTCCAACCCGTGGATTTTAGGCCATACCCGAATGTGGGAACAGCAGTGCTGGCATGGCATATCCAACTGTTTTTTTCGCGGCCAGGCCGTCATAAATCTGTTGCTGCAGATTTTGGGCACCGGACGAGTGGAGAGATGGTGCGATGTTTGTTGGGCATGGGACATTTGGGGACACAGAACGGAAGGGCGCCAGGTTGAATTGAAAGAAGGATTCGTAAGCGGGAGGTGGGCTTGGAAAATGTTCTCAAGGGGAGGCTTTGTAGGCAATGATGGTGTAGAGAACCTGTCAGCTTGTATAAGGAGTTTGCAGCATGACTTCAGAGAAGCTGGGTGTAAAGATTTGCCGAGAGTAGTGGTCGAGGCAATTCAACAAGCTGCTGTAGGAAGTTTGTTGATTGGATGTGGAGGGGATGTCTTATACCAACGGGCGCGGACAAAAGTCCCGTGCAGCCATAAAAGCCAATCGCTAGATCCCCATGATTCTGGGGCAAGACATACCCTCTAAGAGTCCCCTGTGCTGAGATATCATTTGAACAGGAACGGACAATTCGGACCGATATTCACAGGAACCTTCACCGTTAGAACATCAGCACTTTCCAGTTCTATCCTTTACCGCTGATTCCCCGAGGGTAGCTCTCTATTTTCCGGCCACAGCTCCACGAAACCAGTGAAACCAGGCTGCTGCGGTGCAGCCTGAGCTGAGCCCCAGGGCTGCTGGTGCTGAGGCGGCGAGTGATGACCAAGCACCATGGGACAGATGGCTTGGTATATTTGAATGTGGGAGTTACATTTCATTTATGCTATTAAAAAAACATATTAAAGATGGGGGCAGGAAATCAACTACCATGGGAATTTAGTTGAAAATGATCGGATATGATGGGAAACTATGTGATATTGGTTTGTCCATCCAATTCATGGCCACCAAAAATGATGGAACATCATTTTCTCGACAATGAACACCAGTTTCCGACCAACACCAGTTTCTAGACTGCAGATCTCTTCGGATCTGTAGTTCTCAGTTTTTTTTTTGAATTTTGATGACCTTCATGAAACAAATCCTGGATTGCTATGAAGCGTAATTCTAGACAATCTGAGACTCTCAAATCAGTGATATTCTTGGTGATCCCTCGCCTTGTGGCTGATAGAATTTACTCGCCATATTAGCGTGTCACATTACCATGAGAGAAGATCTTTTGGGATCATTCCCTGAAAACCTGGCACCACCCACTTCAAAGACATGGCATGCCGGAGATCAACATTTGGACTTGTTGGATGGAACAGCCAATGGAACATGTTGCAAATGTATGCAAAGGTTGCAACCAAGAATCAGCAGTTCGCATATTGATGCAAATAGGGAACGCAGCTCACCATGTGACCGCGACCAGAAATATGTGGTGGGCGATGAGATCTTCGACATGGAAAACAACGGCCGGCGGAAGACCGATCTGCGAAAGGCACTTCGGATGGCTGGAAGTTGGGGATTGGGTAGAGGTAGATCACTCTGGTCAACCGTTGCATTGTTTTGATGAATCAGTTTCAGTAGTCTCAGTACATGTACAGTACTGTATCTTAAACTACATTACAACATATTACAACACACATCCATGATTTTGACAGGTTCGTTTGCAAATGTTTGCAACATCGTTTTTAATTTGCGATCTTTGACGTGTTTGGGGACAACGCAAATTTTCCCGGCAGGCGAGCATCCGGCACCACAGCAACTCGGATGTCGTGAGAACCTCAGGAATCTGAGGCTAAAAAAGACATGGAGATCATGGAGTTATATATATACATACATATATATATATAATTATGCGCTTATTTACAGATCTCGTGATGATGATGGTCTGAATTTCATAAGAAAAGCTCCTGAAGGACTTGTGTAAAGCCCATTGCGAGGTCAAAGATCATCTGCAACCGTTCGCTGCCCAGCCCGATGAGGGTGTCAGGTAAGTGTAACACTATAAAGCTGGGTCCAGCCACGTGGATCAGACACATGACTCAGATCAGAGCCGCAGCTTAGGTCGCCCTTCACATCAGCCATCCCAGGGTCGAAAGAAGAGGCTGAAAGACGCTGGGACACTCAATCCACTGAAGAGTAGACTATAGCAGGCTGCAGGCGGCTTCCTGGCTGGGTGGCAGGTTGCAAAAGCAGCAGATGGGTGGAGTCAATTTCCCAAATCTAGCCAGCTACAAGAGAAGGAATGCTGATTTCGTGTGAGGTCACAAGCGGACATTAGAGTATACGACTCTGATACTTACAAATGATTATGATATGGTTCAACAATACTGGGCCGCGACATGGATAAGCTCCTCCGAACCAGACGGTTTCTGCTGTGTAAAGAATTCGAAAGGGTCATCAGGTGTTCACGTCTATGGCGACTTCTCGGTGACACCTGCCACCATGCCCAAAGACACCGCCTACATCCACTCTGGCCTGAAGGTGGTCAAGCGGGGAAGCTTACACCCGCTGATTGAAATAGTGGATTTATATGGATTTATATGGATTTATATGGATTTATATGGATTTATGTGGATTTTGTGGCTTCCCCAACTCGTGGATACTTCGTTTGGTGATTAAGACGAACCCGCTAAGATGTGGAGTCCATCCGGACCCCATTAGCAACTTGCCGCATCGATCCCCCTGTGCTCAGGTATCAAACCCGTTCTCCCGGCGCCTTCTCACCCAATGTCCCACACTCAGTCTGCGGATCTGAGCTTTGAATTGGGGACGGTCAAGGATTTTGTTTTCGTGCCATTCAAACAAATCCACCAACATATATCAAAATCGTCACACACACACACACGGTTGTTGATGGTGGGAGGTTTCACTTTTTCTTTCTTTGTGCCCAAAATGGGATCATGAACGCAGCATTGAAACATATTTTTTGGCCTGGAAAAATCGATTGATTTGAGGGTCTGGTGTTCAACCTATCCCATTCTTCTGTCGATGTCGTGCCCTGATAACTTCAGATGACTTCAGGCACGGCGCGTTCCAGCCCTGCAGATGATCCGCAGTCCAAGGCAGCCGCATTTGAATTGTGGAGGATCCATGTCCCAGATATTGGAATCAGTCTGGATATTGTATACGCGTTACGTAAGCAGTGCTTCTTGCTGACAGGAATCGGACAGGTTCAGTTTTGCAGCTGTTTGGGCCAAAATTAGTAATGTTTGCGTCGACGGGTGAAATACAATACTATCCAGGATTCGTTTTAGGGATCCCGATATTGGATTGATTAATCCATAATCAGAATTTGACCACTTTGTATTACTTAGTACAACTCCGTTTGCAACCAGGGGGTTTCGGCCCGCGTTCAGTTGGGTACGGCACTGGCAGGTAAAGCCCAAAGAGGCGAACACACACTGCGGCCCACCTGCGACTGATGCCGGCTGCGCAACACGCGCGGGGCGTCGGGCAATTGTGTGCACGCTTTACGGGTGCAAGGAAGGCAACAAGTTCCGGGACCCCCGAAAGAACCAGAGGTTGTGAAACTTCAGAAGGTGGTTTTGAACATGGAAAAGATTTCACAAGGTAGAAAGCAGGTCTTTGGGAGCTGTGGGCTACAGCTGGGGCTTTCTTTTGTCCTCGCCGGCCGATGCTGAGTATGATATGACCCCGGCTGCAAGTTGGGGCATTGAAGGAGGTCAAGATGATTCAAGATGTCTGAAAGAAAGGGGCATCTTTTTCTCAGAGCCAAGACTGCCTTGGCGGTTGGGAATGCTTTTATTTTGAAGGAACTACAAAGTGACTAGGTTAATCATAAGGAAAACCAATCCAAGTGACAAATTTACTGGTGGGCCTTGAGCCTCAATGGATGATAGAACCCTGGTGTAGGTGTTTCGCTTTACAATTTTTGTTTAAACAATTAAGTGATCATTTGGATGCTACCCATGCAGCTGCGGTTGGTGCATTGCAGTGCTGGCTCCTAGCCCTGGAGGCACCAGGGGGGAGATCCATAGTAGTACCTCAGGATGATCCAGTGCCTCCCAAATCCTTCAGTTGATGCTGTATTTTAGGTAGGGCATCCTATGAGTTTGGGGCTAGCAAAGTTTGAACCAAGGCCTACGATAGTTTGATGCATTGCAGTTCAGAAGGATCTTCTAAACACGCTGAAAGCACAGGGGGCCCTTGCCTTGACTACTCATGCTGACTGCACTCAACAAAAGGGCAATTCCGTCAGAAAAGGACTTAGCGTCATCAGATTTGTTGCTTGGAAAAGACGAGTGGTTCCAGCATGCTTTTGTTTGATCCGAAGGGTGGAGGCAGGGGATTTGTTCGATCCCTCACCTCTGCAGTGAGTTGCCGTGGTCAATCCACAAGCCCTGGAGTGGCAGCCAAAGGAGGGTAAGCCGCGAGGTGTTTCCCTCACCTCCGCAGCAGAGCATTTGCAAGTAAGCATTCGGATGGAAATGTGTACAATGGATATGGATGGATATAAATGTGATGGACATCATTATTATACAATATGTATACGTATATATATATACACATGTAATCACATAATGTATATGAATGGATAACACATATTTTCATTTCCATCTGGGATCCATCCCATGAGATCTTCAAATCACAGGGACCACGTTTCCGGCGTTTCCGGCTGCAGTCCAAGGGCTTAAGCCTGGGCACAGACATGGTGTGCTCTGTCGGGATGCTTTGCAAATGTAAGCACTAATGCTAAGGCGAACCCTTTGGGAAAAAGTTGCAACTGGGGGGAGGAAGGTCACTGACGGAAAGTGATGGGGGAGAAGTCAACATGGTGTTAGGTGTAGCAAATTCGATTGATCGTTTGTGGATATTTGTGGCCAGGTTCTGTCCAGGTTTGCGGGTTTTGATTTCCGGGGCCAGTTTGGTCCCAATAGCCAGTCTTAGAACCGCGGATGGCTTTATAAGCGAACAGTTCTGCCTTGAATGAATTCTCTGCAGCTATTGGAATATTTAAACGCCCAGAAAGTGAGATTCTTGTTGAAACTGAGTGGTTGAAAGAAGAGTGCAGCATGGGGCTGCAGACCAGCATTTTCTGCCAGAGCCAGAAGCACTACTGGTAGACAAGGAAGACGGTGAGCAGCGTGCAGAAGCAACAACAAACACTTGGACACGAGAAAGAAAGACACCCCGAAGCCATACCTGTGACCTGCAAAAACATCAACAACGCAATGCGGACAACACCACAAACCTGAAGAATCAATTTCTTGCCGGGTCAAGTAGACCTGTTTTTCCTTTCAGCATCCTGGCAAAGCGACATTTGACCCATTTGACCAATGATGGGAGTCGGGAGTGGCTTCAGCATGACAGCCTTGGCCGACTAGTCGCCTTGGCGTCCTTTCGAAACCTGGCCTCAGTGCAGCGGCCCATGTTCTGGGACCTCAATGTTGCCTGGGATCCCAAACGCGCTGCGGCCTCGGCAGACTTGGCGCTCAGGTGGGCGCCATGCGGGCGTGCGGAATACAACCCAGGTAACTCGATCCCACAGATGACCTGAATACAACCCGTCTGTCGTTTACTGGGGGATGTTCATTTGTCTTCTTTTGTTTTGTCCTAAAGTCATGTGCCATCATGTTCCAAGTGTGAAGAAATTGAGGGATCTCATATTTTTTTCCACATGATTCCTTCCCAGAGTTGGTGATCGCGGCCAGTTCTGACTTATTGGCAGGTTTGGTTTCGCTGGCCAGGGAACCCTACCTGTGAGGGGACAGGAGAAGTTTCACATGTGATGGGAAACTTCCTTAAGTGATGTCAAACTTTCTTCAGTTGGCAACCTTTTCCTACTGCCCAGTGATATATATATATATATATGTATATATATATATATGTTTATTTATACATATATGTTTCATTTAACGCACAATTTTCAGACCTCTTCTTTTTTCTGCAGGGATTGGATGGGATCATTTCTGCTCCTGACATCCCCTGGGTCCGAGGCCTTGCATACAACGTGACCTTGCAAGGGCAACAGCTGCTGGAGCTGCAGGAGCATCGGCTGGCGCCCCAGCCACGTTATGTTGTGATGTTTTTTTTGGGGGGCCAATAGATTTTGCCATCCAAAGTGTGGAGTGAAAGTTGTTGGCTACCATGATATACCATGATAAATAGTAAGCCATCCAAAGTGTGGAGTTTATCAAGTTGGCTACCATGTTGGCTACCATGATATACCATGATATACCATGATATATCATGATAAATAGTAAGCCATCCAAAGTGTGG
>Ga0126342_10016974_pt1 | contig 12631 bp, 12 predicted proteins | sample Cyp1metagenome_FD_92528 | JGI IMG/M metagenome (GOLD analysis project Ga0126342, IMG submission 92528) | Coral microbial communities from Lord Howe Island, Old Settlement Bay, Australia - Cyphastrea 1 metagenome | ecosystem: Host-associated > Invertebrates > Cnidaria > Coral ...
ATATATATATAAAAATAAATATATATATATATATATATATATATATATATATATATATATATATATATACATATATATATACATATATATATATATATACATATATATACATATATATATATATATTTGCTATATACCACTCACATGATCTTACCAAAACACCAGGCCAGGCCGGTTGGCTGTTCCATCTTCCGGCGCCAGGTATGGAGCCCTCACGGACCTGACGGCAGCCTTGAGCTGTTTGATGGGCTTCGTTTTGCTGGGACGCTAGGGCTGCGAATGGCGGAAATCGGGAGCTGAGAACCACAAGTCATGGTGTTTTTTTCCGACAAGGTGAGCCTTTGATTTCATTGTGTGTTGCTGATTCAAGCACCATTCTGAATGTTTCTTTGTTCGATGATTGCCCATCAATCTTGGAAACCCATTAACCTCTATATTTGAGAGTCTCTGCATTTGGAACCTTTTTTATTTTCCCCAATAGTTGGGATGATGATCCAATCTGACTTTCATATTTTTCAGGGGGTTGAAACCACCTATTAGATAGTATCATATATTTATATTGAAGAAATCCTACAAACATTTGAGAGAAGCTCCAAGAAATCTAAGCACAATCAAGCAACACTCAGAAAAGCCACAGGCATGAAAAAGTGGTCCTAGGTGATCCTGGAGGTTTTCTCACCTGTTCTATGATGTTGTTGTACTTTCCAAACCTATTTTTGTGTTTTTGATGCATTCCTTCCCAAAGAACACATCAAAGAATACCGTGAATTAAGACCGTTGATTTCGAATTGTTTAGTTTTCAATAAAGTTTCCTTTGGACAACCCAAGATTTCAATAATGCATCAAATCTGGACAATTTCTGAGACTAATTATTGGCATTAAATCATTGTTTTCGTTGGTCAAGGGGCCATTGTTTTAGATATCAGTACTAAGAGCCATATTGCAACAATAATTCAATGGGAATTCCAGGATCCTAAAATGGAGGTACTGTACCATATAAGGCCATATTTTGCTGGGATATTCCCTTACATAGGCCTCAAAAATAGGCCTTATATATGGTAGGTACCTCCAATTCAGGTTCCTGAAATGGCCATTGAATAATTGTGTGCCTTTTTTGTTCACAACAATTTTCATGGTTTTCTGATGATTCCTACAGTAGCCACCAGCTAGGTGCCGAAAAGTGTGAAACTAGGATGCTATGGTTATCGAGCTTTGGGAGGATGCTTCCTTTATAGCAGTCCCATAGAAATCTCCGTTTGTGGTGGGAAATCTACCCTCTGGTAATTTAACATAGCTATTGAAGATGCTGATTTATAGTGGATTTACCCATTAATAGCATGGTGGGTTTTTTATACAAATCACCATTTTCCCATGGTTTTCCCATGGTTTTCCCATTAATAGCATGGTGATTTTCCATAGTTTGTTGTAAACGTTTACCAGGCCGGGTAGCATTTTTCATGGTTTTTCATGGGTCAAATCCAGTCCCTGAGGTATGCTCTTCAGCAACTTGGCTCATGCCATGGACCGGCGCCATTCGCACACGCGTTTGTTCCACGCGCGTGTGGCGAATCTACAAGCGGCGGCCAATCAGCATCAGATCCCTAAGGAGCTCTATAGTCGGATTAAACGGCACTACTACTATGTGCCTAGGCACTTTTACTGGCTGGTGGTTGGTGATTTACCCATTGAAAATGGTGATTTACCCATTGAAATTTGTAATTTTATATACTGGTTAGGCACCAACTTCAGGTGGTTTGATAGTGATTAATAGATATTAATAGTGTTTTATAATGATTAATAATGATAATCAATGATTAATATATCTGGTTGGTGGCGACTGGAACCTTATGGAATTTTATATAAGTTTATGACTTTCCCATCATATTGGGAATAATTAATCATCCCAAGTGACGATTCGTCCATCATTTTTCAGAGGGGTAGGGTAGGTCGGGTAGGTTTACCACCAGCCGGTGGTGAAACACCAGAGGTTGGTGGTTTAAACATGGCATGAACATCCATGAACATGAACCATCGAACCGTCCTCGTCACAAAGTCTCCAAGACATGACCGGCTGAAGTGACCACGGAATGACTAACGTGTATTAAACATCTGGGGGGTTCCTACAATGTACCCCTAATGGATGGTTTATGGACAATCCATCTATAAGATGATTTGGGGGTACCCCCATTTCAGGAAACCCTCATATTTCAAATGGCTCTACTTGTATGTCGCCAAAAACAAAAGCCAGAGCCATATGGGTATGGATCAATACCTATTAATACCATTTTTAGGAGAATGAACATCCATTTACCAGCTATTTTGATGTGAACTACAGGGGTACAAGGTTTTGACACACTGCCATGTAGGACCATCGAAGCCAATTTTCCGATGGCACAACCATTCCCCATCGGAACCTTTGCCCATCTCCAGGATATTCCTGCCATCTTTGATGACCAGAGGTCGAACATGCTATAACAGTTTATTTCATGTATGTGAAATAAATATGTGTATAGATATAATATAACAGAATATAATATAATGTAATATAACCTAATATCATATAATATAACATAATATAATATAATATAATATAATATACTATAATATAATATATAATATATAATATAATATAACCTAATATCATATAATATAACATAATATAATATAATATAACATAATAAAATATAATATAATATAATATATTATAATATATAATATATAATATAATATAATATAATATAATATAATATACCATATATATATAATATGATATACCAGTCTTTTCTCACTAGTCAATCTGACTGGTGATCTTGCAAGGTGTGGAGCTGCGGTTCGGACACCTCCAAAGCCATCTTAGCCGATGCCACGCTTTCCTTAGACCTCAGGATGCGGGCAGTGCGAGGGCGAGAATGGTGCGGGCTGGCTGGGATGTTTTTGTTGGTATGAATGGACAAAATCAGATAAAACACCATGCATGGTGTTTTTGTTTGCCCAATAGACGATAGATATTGGTAAAATCAGGTAAAATCCTACTATTTCATGGATAACAATCACTTCTGGGCATCTTTTTCGGGCTTACTAGATGTTCTTCTTAGCATGTGTTTGGAGCAGTATCTCACATCCGAGAACATCTGTTGTGAGATATCCAAGATAGCTGGCAGGTCCCCGAGCTAGACCCTACCCACAAATATGGGATGATATTGTGTGGGGCACTTTGGGTTGAGACCCGTTGTAGTAAAATGCAGCAACATAGCTTGGCAACATAGCACAAACTGATGGATCCATTTGGTATCTCCATCCTGATTTCCAACAGTTCGAGATCAAGACTTGCTGCCAGCTGATCTATTCTCATTAATTTCCCACTATATCCCTACAATGTGAGGCCCCCAAGATAGCTAAGTTGGTTTATAACTCCAATAACTATGGTTTATGGTACTCATAACTATAGTTACTGGGGCTTATAAACCAACTTATAACTGGGGGGCATCACATTATAGTTATATTCCATTAACATCCATGAAGAGGCCCTTGAATGTCCAACTTGCTGCTGTGTCAAACTTGGCAGTGACTTTGAAAAGATCGGCAGGAGAGAACTCGCATATTGCTTCTACGGCGATATCTTGAAGCAGGCATGGCAATCCGCTTCCGAAATTTCCGGAAGCCCTTACACAGCGTCACAGCTCTTCCCTTTCTGTGTCCACTGAGCAGTGTTCAAGTTTTCCCTGTTTGTTGATGATTAGTTCGGGGATTGTACTACCCTTTATCTATCCCATAGGATCCATGTATGGTATATATGCTAACATTTGGGTATATTGATGGTAAATGTTACCATATATAGCATACATGGATCCTATGGGTATTGTTTTTTTCACAATCTAAGAACGGGGAATCCCTATGAACCAACCAAGTCATTGATGGATCTATGGTGCTACCCTCATTGTGTTACCTGGTCTTTACGGCTTAAGCATATGGTCAAACAGCCATTTTATGAAGTTCCAGATTTTTTCTAGCAAACAAATGATCTGACATAAAGAATTATGCCATCAACATTTAAGTGTTTTCTAACTTTGTTTTACAATGTTACATCATGTTAAAACTATCATGTTATAACATGTTATACCGTAGATCATCCTCATCATCATCACCACCATCATCATCACCACCATCATCATCATAATATGTATACATATTCAGCAAGACTAAGTGGTGGTGCAGGTTGCAGTAGGTTAGTTTCAACATGGTTTGGTTGGTTCAAAAGTCAAAAAATACAAGAAACTACATTTGTTTCACAAGAAAAAAATAAAATACATAGATAGAACTCAAATGATTTTACTTCATTCTATTTAATCTGTTCAGGCTGTGGCCTATCAAAACTGACTTTGTTTTGACAACGCTGGCCACGCGCAAACAATCTCAGATTTTTCCACAGCACATCGCATCAGAAACACCCTTGCAGCACGTTTGCGATGTCCTTTTTTCGGAGAAAACAAAACATGTTTCTCATTGTTTTTTTGCATTTTCTGTTTGTCAAAAAAGAGGAAAAACGAGAAAAACAAAAAGAAAAACTGAGAACAAAAAAGAACAACAGACAAACACAATATATTTTGTTATCTCAAGAAACATGTATGTTCTCAATCAAACACCAAATGCAGGTTATCCCACTGTCGCGAAACCAACGAGATAAACAACGCAAAAAAAAATAAACGATTTGTTTCATTTCTGTTCACTTTTTGTTCATTGTTATCATGTTTTTCATTTGTTTTCATTTTGTTCATTTCTGTTCATTTCTTTACATTTCCTGCATTTTCCTTCTCTTGAAAAAAAACAACTTTACCAATCCAGACCACTTGCATGTCGACCCACTATTTAGTTTTGCTGACATATGACCCTGTTGTTTTTTTAATCAGAGCAGCATACCTGGATCTTCGAAAGGACACAAATAATTGTCCGTTTGCCCTGGAAAGAACTGTGTAACCAATGAATACTTGGTGGCTCATCCCACGAATCGTAAGTGGGTTAGTTCACCCTAGTTTTTTGAGTGGATTAACCCTACAAAAATCCAATGTAAATCACTGGGGTTATAACCCACTTACGATTCGTGGGTAGTTCGCCACCAAGTAGCCAGGTATGTCCTAAGGTCCTAACTCTGTTCGGCAGAGCCGCCTTGTGTCAGGTGCCCTTTTTGGAGATGGTGGATAAACACTTCCTTCAGCTCTGTGGTGGAATTTTCGCGGATTTTGGGAAGCCATGGGAAGCCCAAAATGAGGATTTTTGGTTGGAACATGGGCTTTGAACATGCTTGAACTCTCCAAAAAAAAAGGATGCATTGAACTCTCGGATTTAAGGTGAACTCGGATTTCACTGTCAAAGAACAGAACTTATTGGGTTTAAAACACAATTTGAATGGGCAGTTAGCCATCAAAAGACTGGGGAATGAACATCATTTTCATGTACAGTTTGCTGTACCAGGAATTTGACGCCGATTTTCAGGTTGCTTGGTTGACTTCAAATTGGCATCCATGTTTGTTCTTCTTGGACCGTGAGAATGAATCAAGATACATGAAATATGTGGGTGGCCCAGACAATATATCAAGATATATCATTATCCCAGTCAGCACTGGTTGGTGGTTTGGAACATTTTTTATTTTTCCATCATATTGGGAAGAATGAATCATCCCAACTGTTACTCACTCCATTTTTCAGAGGGGTAGGCTCAACCGCCAACCAGAGCAGTGTTCTTGAAGAAAAACCTCATGCCCAAGGGGCAAGAATGTCTCGAATTTTGACGTTGTGAGAATCGCTGAGGCAGTTGTGTGTCCGTGGCGGCATTATTTGTTTTGGGCTCACTGGTATCATGGGATGGATCAAAACCATCCAGGGGGGCCGCATAGCATCGCATAGCCATGAAGCATGAGAGTAACACGACCATCATTGGCTCCCATGCCGCGAAGCCGCATATCGCGGAGATGAAGATCCGAAGATCCGGAACTGACAGTTATATTGATGCACCAGGGGGCAATGCAGGTCAATTTCTGCTGGTTTCACGGAGAAATTGAACTGCGAAATTGCAGATGTTGAGGGTATCTGGAGAGTTCAAGGGTTTATGGCACATAATATACTACCCAGCTGAAACACTGAGGATACAGTATCTTAGACTATAGCCATTGTAAAAAAAAAATAAAGCATCGTGGCATGAGTTTTCGCTCTAGAAAAATCTGTTGCTTTGAAGCGTCATTTTTTTGGGGCCGACAAGTGACCGAAACATCCGAGAAACATGGACACCTTGTCCTATAGCATCGAGCAAGGTGAATTTGTGGAGATCGAGATTTTCGCAGCGCAGGAGCGCAGTTTTCATCACATCGAAAACATCGCCGAGATGTGCTGGTATACCCTCTGGTAAACATACAAAAAACTATGGAAAATCACCATTTTTAATGGGTAAATCCACTATAAATCACCATTTTCAATAGCAAACTGCTAGTTTACCAGGCCGGGTAAGGTAGATGTTCCATAGATGTGCCTGACACATAGCAACTGCCGAAAAACGACGGGGATGAGTATGGGTCACCGTTGCGTATATATCCTCCATGTTTTTTTTCGTTTCACCAAAGCACGGCTTGGTGGTTGATCCAGGATACCCGCAAAGATGGTTTTGCTGGACACTCTCCCATTTGTATATAACTGTGTATATATAATATTTATTATATATATATATATATATAGATGTTGGTTGTTCCCATTTTAAGGCCCATTTACGGGGGACGTTTGAACCAGCCATGTTGGTTACCGAAGGGTACCTATGATATGTTTTAGAATGTTTTATAATGTTTTAGATATTTCTTCATGCGTTACCGCCATTGTTATGTTCCATTCACTGGTTGATGGTTCTCAATCCCCCATTTGTACCGACTTAATTTCACCATGTTCTTTTGTGTAAATCATAATAAATCATCGAAGTAAGGGGGTCATGGTTTCCATAGCAAACTGTAACAAAGTACATACTACCATATCGGGTAATTCCCATTGATATCTCCATTAATCTCTCCATGAATATCTCTATGTATTCACCATAGAATCGGTAACCTAGATTTTTCTCCATGTTTTTTTTTTCCAGTGGATTGAGAACACCAAATCCTCAGTGATCTGTCCAGGACAGGATCATCTGCGCGGGAGATGTTGGAACAGAGCTGTACTTCGTGGCAGTCGGGGAAGTTGAAGTGGTTCCGGAGCTCAAAAACGTGGGGCTTGTGTTGTGGCGTTCTAATTGGCAGACTTGGCCAAGGCAACTCTTCGGCCAACATGGCCAGCATTTCAGGCTTATGAACTAATAGTCAGTACAGTTATGGCCCTTTACCAGTTATAAGTACTTATAACCCCATTTATAGAATGTATAATCCCATTTATAACCAGTTATAACTAATAAATGGCCATAACTGTAGAGACATACATTCAGAGCTACAGCTATTGAAATGAATGGATATCAGAAAGACTGTTTCCCCTTCGGAAATGATGGACACATTGCTGGACTTTCTATATCTATGTGACTTTACATGTTTTGGCAATGAAGGATGCACAGGAGAAAGTCGAAACTGAATATTTCTGGGGTATACATCCCATCCCAATTTTGAAGAATTTATATAACTCTAAACCAATCACGAATTTATAAAACTCTAAACCAATCAGCTAAGGACTATAAACCCCCATTGATCACAAATGAGTCCTATAGCTATGAGTCTATGGTAGTCGCTAGTGGCATCGGTTGACTTGGATTTTAGTGATTTTAGTCCAAGTCAGTGGTCATTCCAGGATCCAATACATGGAGGTACCTTAAACGTACCATATTTTTGGCCATATTTTGTGGCTATATCCCCTGAAATTTAGGCCTCAAAAATAGGCCAGAAATATATGGAATCGGTAGCTCCAATATTTTTCGGTTCCTGAGTCATGGTCATTGACCAAATCAGAAATTGTTGAGTCTTAGACTCGTAGATCTTGGCTCTATGGTCTCATACAGGATGGGGCCCCATAGTTAGCTAAGTTGGTTTATAACTATAATAACCATAGTGTATGATACTTATAACTATATTTGGATGGGTTTATAAACCAACTTATAACTGGAGGGCCCCATCCTGTAGTGTCTCATATAGTTCGCAGGGTGGGCGATCTGCTCTCGGTGATTTTCTGGAGGCAATATGGGGTCCCCATCCTTACAACTCACCAGTTTCTGTTTGTTCTATTCACCATGCTGAGCTGGTTGGTTGTTTGGAATATTTTTTTATTTTTCCATATATGAATAATAATCCCAACTGACTTACTCATATTTTTCAGAGGGGTAGGCTCAACCACCAGTGAGTGAACTTCTGCATATTTCATGATACCGATACTATCGATAGCCTCTGGTAATCAAATAAGGCCTGCAAATTCCACCTACTTTTTGAACATCTATCTGGGTAAATTATAACGACCTCACTGTTCTCCCTCACTGGAAATCATGGTTTGTTTTAGGGAAATCATCCCCAAATGGCCGCAAGATTCAGGTTAGTGAAATATTATAATTTGCCCAGATCTATGGATTCCTGTAGATTTTCCCTTAAATCAATCCATTGATATATTGATGGTGACTTGTGGCACACTTTGTCTTCAGATTGATTGATGAAAAACATATCCACCATTTAATTTGGTGATTTTCCTTTATCAATTTTCCTTTATCAAAAAGCCTCCATACTTGGTGGCTCATCCCACTTAGTAAGTGGGTTATAACCCCAGTTATAAGTGGACTAACCCTACTTATCCCATTTATAACTGGGGTTATAACCCACTTACTAAGTGGGATGAGCCACCAAGTAAGGATTTCCCAGCAGTCGCCATGTTGACACCGGCCTCGGCCCATTTCGGGCAGCCTGCTGTGTCATCTCACGCTGAGGTGCTACCTCAACCGAAACATGAGAAGGGCCCGGTGATCAAAATCCTTCATGAAGGCGATGCTGTGCATCGGGGACGTGCCTAAAATGGGGAACGAACATTGATCAAATTTTGCTGATAAGTGGTTATTCTATGTTATTCTACCATTCTAACATTCACTTACCCATTCTTTTCTAACATCCGCATGCTTGATTGAAATTGATGCAAAAACAAAAAACGACATGGTGACTGTGACGTCCCTCCCACTTTTTCATGGGGAAACAAGAGGTTGTGGGCTGGGTCAACCCTTACCAAGTGAACCCGGTTGTGTCCCGTGATGTCCCGTGTTACGACCCGCCAGGTTCGTTCTTCGGTGAGTCCCGATCTCAGTGGTGAACGCAAGTTGGAGCTATTTATTGCATAGTTTGTAGCGTTTTGGATCTATGGACTTTGACAAAAAATAGGCCTTTCTACTTGGTGGCGCATCCGACTTAGTAAGTGGGTTATAACCCCAGTTATAGATGGGATAAGTGGGGTTAATCCACTTATAACTGGGGTTATAACCCACTTACTAAGTGGGATGAGCCACCAAGTAACAAACATCAACAACCGTATTTTCCCCAGAAGATAGCCTTTGGATATGACTAACATAGCCATGGTATATATATACATAGATGGCCCATGGAATAGATGGTTTACCGAACTTAAAAATGGTGGATCTTTCCATGGCTACGTTAAATAACCAGAGGGTAACATATTCACAAACCAGAGGGAATTGGTGCAGCAAACTGTGTATATCTGTGTATATACCCGAGAAGCTTTGCTTGTCCATCATGAGTTGCTTTTCATGCTGGGAATGTCATTGAATTGGTATTTGGAGGTTTCCTATATGTTCCTATATGGATTTTCTGTTATATGTCCTATATGTTCCTATAAGTTCATGGGTATGTGCCTATATTTTTCGATTTTATGTTATATTTCCGATATTTTCCTATAATTTCATGGATGTTTTCCTATATTTTCCATGGCTGTCCTGTAAGACTACGGGATATTTTGCCCGCCACTGGATGAGCATGGAAAACTTTTTGCATCATTTTTTTGGGTTACCAGGCCGGCTATCCACATACTGTTTTTCCATGTTTGATATGTTTGATGTACGTAATTAACATATCACTATATAAACCTCCACAACAAAACTTGCAGTTTGGCTTTCACCCCGAATCTGCCGGGCAGACTGTCTAGTTCGGAATCAATCCCATGATGTGAAAAGGCTAGGATACACCCAAAATGTACCGAAACATCATATGGTAATGTCAACCCCAGATTAATAAACCATGGTTTATGAAAATTGTGGGGGGTACCCCTCTAATAGTTATTTCATCTAATACTTCAATGGTACCCTCCCAATTAAACAGCCGTTTGGTAATCCAGAGTTGACATGAATTATATATTATACACTTGTAATCACTTGTATATGTTTCTGTTGGTGACCCTGGCCCTAGCCTTATCCCATCCAGTATATGGATCTGGGTAAATTATAACGACCTCACTGTTCTCCCTCACTGGAAATCATGGTTTGTTTTAGGGAAATCATCCCCAAATGGCCGCAAGATTCAGGTTAGTGAAATATTATAATTTACCCATAATATAATTATATATATATACCCTCTGGTTGTTTAACATAGCCATGGAAAATCACCATTTTTAATAGGTAAACCATCTATATGTTCAAAATGTTGCTGATATGATATCCCGAGCTGCCGAACTGGTTTTTCAACCTACTCCGATTCGACTCCGATGTTCTATCAGGGAATGTGTAAACGTCTCACATGTTGAGAAATCTAAACATATCCGACATATCCAACAAAAAACAAGAAACCCTCTGGTAAACATACAAAAAACGATGGAAAGATCCGCCTTTTTAAAGGGAAAATCCACTATTTCTATGGTCATTTTCAATAGCTATGTTAAATTAACAGAGGGTACTTTACTTTGAGTGATCCCCACCATGGCATTAAATTGTCATCTATTCTGACAATTTCTGGCATTCTTTTCCGGTCAATCAACATGTACTAACCGTTACTAACTTGTTGATGATTACTTTGGCCTCTTCACCTTAAGCTACCGATCACAAGACACCAAGGCTTGGACTTCTTTTTCCAGACTCCAAGCACAAGGTGAAGCGGAACGAAACGGAACGCATCGCTGGGAGATTTCCCGTTGATAAAATAGGGGAACATCATCCAAAAAATAGAGGTTTCACTGGACATATACAGTTATGGCCATTTACCAGTTATAAGTACTTATAACCCCATTTATAGAATGTATAATCCCATTTATGACCAGTTATAACCAACAAATGGCCATAACTGTATGGGAACATGGATGGAAAATCCCCTAGGTTGAACATGCTTGGAAGACCATCGGGGAATGTCCCATTGCCTCATTTCAGTACCGGAAAGTCGAAGGGTTGGAAATGTATACAATGCACCTTTGTTGCGTACCAGGTATATGAATGATGTACAACAAGAAACAACACCCTGCGTCGATGTCTCTGAAGACAATTGGTTTCAGGCGCATTCTACAAGCCCACTCGCCCACTGGTCTGTTTGTTTTTGGAAATGTTTTGATTAAACTTAAACCCATCAATTTTCGTGATAGTAGTGACCAGTAGCCATGGGGTTGTCTCTTCACATTCTTAAAAAAACACTGTATACAAGTTATACAACCCCGAAATCCCAAAACACATCATCAGTTTCCCGATTCAAACGGCCATTCTTTTTGATATCCCATGGTCTGAAAAAAGGGCCTTGTTGAAGTGGTCAAATGCGACGTTTTTCAGCAGGTGGATGTCTATGGTGCAACAGCTGGGTGGTTGTCACTCGGCAAGGATCTTCAAGGTCATTTCAGGTCATTCGCATCAGAACATGCTGCAGTTTGCTTGGTTTCTATACAAGGCCACAAGGCCTCGACCAAGAGAGCCCAGTACAGTTATGGCCATTTATTAGTTATAACTGGTTATAAATGGGATTATACATTCTATAAATGGGGTTATAAGTACTTATAACTGGTAAATGGCCATAACTGTAGGATCTGATTTTCCAATAGACCCCAGTCTTATCGCCCAGCTCTGAGGAAAGGCTTAGCACATAGCACCCATAGGTGTAGCTGATCCAACCATGGTCTACACCTATCTGGGACTTCAGTGTTTCACCAGCCTGGCATACCGGATTTCTGTTACCTGTCAGCGGTTCCCTGTCCACAGCGTGACCGGTTGCGGTACCTGGGCACAGCGTAGGCGACTTCCCCTACAATGTGAGGCCCCCCAGTGATGTTTGTTGGTTTAGATTCGCCCCAGTAACTCTAGTTGTAAGTACCATAAACCATAGTGACATTGGAGTTATTTGCACCAACTGAACGCTATCGTGGCCGGGGGCCTCACATTGTATGGCTGCAGCCAGGTTAGTGGTACCTCGCGGTACTTTGGAGACCTTATGTACCGAAGAGTTGCTGGAGACTTTTAGGCGGACGTCGTCGCCATCAGATGGTTCATCTATGGTAAATATAACCATGGATACCATACCCATAGGATCCATGTATGCTACATATATATGGTGATCGATCTAAAGGTCCTTGTAAGGAGTTTTAATTGCGAAAGCCGTGCATGTTATGTTGGAAACCCTCGCGAAAGTTTTTTTTCGAGTTTGCGAAAGTAAAATTTTATTTCGCG
>Ga0126342_10016975_pt1 | contig 12630 bp, 4 predicted proteins | sample Cyp1metagenome_FD_92528 | JGI IMG/M metagenome (GOLD analysis project Ga0126342, IMG submission 92528) | Coral microbial communities from Lord Howe Island, Old Settlement Bay, Australia - Cyphastrea 1 metagenome | ecosystem: Host-associated > Invertebrates > Cnidaria > Coral ...
AGAATTGCTGAATTTAGTTGCGTGCCGCCTCATAACGAAGAGGAAAAAACAGTAGACCCAGATGAATTATCAACAACCAATACTAAACTTCTAAACAACTATTTTTGACAAATGGTCATATGGCTGTTTAACATAGCCATGGAAAATCACCATGCTATTAATAGGTAAACCATCTATTTCTATGGGCCATCTATACCATGGCTATGTTAGTCATAACCAGAGGGTATAACTGTTCGGGGGCACCACCTTGAGTCCAACGTGGCGATTCTGAACGAATCTTGGGCGACCCATGGGGCCACTTTTGGACTGCGCCCCCAACTCCCAACCTGTGGAGATGAAAGCAGTGCTGTAAGCAGCACCTTGTACTTGGAAGTTCAGTTTTTTTCATATCTATCATGCTATGGTTGGTATAATTACCCTCCATAACCGGGAAAAACACATGTTATATCATGTGATAGCTAATAAGTGTAGATATTTGGTTAACTGATGGGCCATCATGTACCAATTCAAATCAATCCCCAACACCCCCAAGCACCCCCCACCACATATTTATATTATAATCCCATGATAGGCCCATGATATTATATAGTTTTTGTACCTGATTTTAAGTGAGCAATGTTAAACACCCCTGTTGGTTGATGATTAGAGGGTGTTCTATGATGTTATACTGTCCAAAATACGGGGATTATCACAATCAACAATGGACATCTCTATTGACAGCCAGTATCAAGAGACGACACCAAGGTTTTGAACACTGTTCGCTTACACTCACCACTATAATGCCAAGGAAACCCTATCGTATCCCAATACAAGCCCATTAAACATCGCATTATGATCCCAAGTATAAACCAAAACACAGTCATTACAGTATCATTAATCAATACCATCTAAATCCCATTATCATCCTACATCTATATAAATCCTAATATCAGAAAAATATAAAATGGATCATCGGGGTACAATGGGGATATCCCTACACCTTTTTTTTCATCCTACAGGAAGGGGCCTCCTAGTTAGAAGTTGGTGTATAACCCCATCTAATTACTTTCTTCGAGTGATCCCCACCCTCACAAACTATGCTGACATAGTTTCTGACACACCATCTGTAAGTATTTATTGCATATATATATATATATACATACATACATACATATGTATGTATTATATATATATATTCTGACATTCTTTCTGGCATATATTCTGGCATTCTATCTGGCGTCTATTCTCACATTCTATCTGGAATCTGGGATTCTCTCTGACATTCTTCTCTTGTGGCATTTTCTCTGTTCGGGTCCAAGCCCAGCCCACAGCGTCCGGAGCTCGCGATTTGAGGTTCGGATACGAGGCTGGGGTCCAGACGCAGCCGCCCACAGCGTCCGGGCAGAAGGGTCTTGCAAACTCTTCTGTTTCTGCTTTTTGCGGCCGGCGGCCGCCCAGTTGGAGAAGATTCCTTGGAAATCTTGGCCCCTTCCTGTAGACGCAGAGCATAGTTACAATGCCATATAATAATATATAATATAACATATTATAAGCATTTATAAACCCACTATAATCCTAATATCCTATTACTTTGGTTATCCCAAGGGATATCCCCACTATCCCAATAGCCGTTCGCTACATCTAGGGCTCCCCACTCGAGGCCGCATCAACAAAGCGCGCGAAGACCTTCGGGACTTTGCCTGCGCAATGGGGCCGAGGTCTGTGGCCAGTGGCAATCTACTACATGTTCACCATTACTATATGGATAATTACATACCCCACTTACTTGAATCATTATATATGTATATATATATATAATATGTATTGTGCAAAATCTCACAGATAGAATATTCAGCCCAGCCACTCCAAAGCGACTCGCATGTGTAGTCCAAGGTTGGCAAGAACGGGTCATTTGGCGGTGAACTACCCACGAATCCTAATCCCTGGTGATTTCACTGGGATAAGTAGGGTATTCATCCACTTATATATAACATTATATAACTATAGGGTGAACTAACCTACTTACTGGGATGAGCCACCAAGTATAGATTCCCCAAATGGTGGATGTCCCATTCGATCTTCGGACTGAAGGTCTCCGGCAATCAAACATACTAACCCAAATGCGAACCATGGTGCACCCAGTAATGTAGGTAAATATACCATACATGGATCATATGGGTAATGAAATATCCACCACTTTAGTTCCATGATTTTCTCATTCAAAGCTCCATCTATGTGGGACTATATCTTCATCATCAATTATATCCCGTGAAAAATCATTAAAAAAACATCTTTGTAGGATTTGTAGGATCACTATGGTGCTGCCCAGTGATGTTCGTCGGTTTACACACCCAACTAACTAGTTTGCGAGGCCAAGACTAGTTCGCGATATATCTATAATTCTAACATAAACCATAGTTGAACTAGGCAAAGAAACCAACTTGGCTATCGTTCTGGGACCCCACCTTACGATAAACCTTCATCTTCTCAAGAATATGTGTATGTGTACACCAGTTATGGTACATCAGGAACTATCAAATTAATTTTCACCAGTTGCATTCATGTGGGTAAAACAATAAAATAAAACCATCCCCCAAATCACCATAAATAGGTGGTGTAAACCATTCCCAAATGAGTGGTTTATTATTGTTTTACCCACATTACCCATATGTTTGACGGTAAACCACCTCTTTCTCGTCCCTCAACAACATTCTTGATTGGCCCACCCAACTAGCCATCAAATGTTTACCCAGTAGATATACTGGTATTGCTGGTTTTGTTGTTGAAAACCGTTTAAACACAAACTATATCATACTATCCATTCAGTTCACCAGTTGGTTTACCATCTGGTTATTCCCCTATTGTTGTTGGTACACACTATGTTTTCCCACGGACTCCACTTGGAAAACAGGTTCTAAGCCCGCCAAGTAGATTATCCACTAGGTTCTAAGCCCGCTTGACTTACAAACCACTTTGTAAATGAGCAGTGTTCAAAATCCACTGCCGTCCCTTTTGCTGATTCGTTCATAAGATTTCCAAACAAAAACTGGTTGGTGGTTTTAGCCATCTTGAAAAATATTAGTCAATGGGAAGGATTATCCTATGTATTATGGAAAATAAAAAATGTTCCAAACCACCAACCAGATGATCATCGCCGAAGCCCGAACTAATCATCAACCAAAGGTGTCTTGCAGCCACTCATTTAGTTCCATGACGTTCCCATTGAAACTCCATATTTTCCAATCATATCCCAATGATAGCCCTATAAAATCCTTTACCCTCTGGTAAATTAACATAACGAACTGGAAAATCACCACGCTATGAATGGGTAAATCAACTATTTCTATGGCCATGTCCAATAGCAAACTGTTAATTTACCAGAGGCAAAATCCCCATCAAATCCTATAAAATCCTCTGAGCATGGAGATTTCCTGAAATGGGGGTACCCCCATTTCATCATCCATATTTACAGGTTGGGATTTTCCATTAAAAATAAGCCATCAAAATAGATGGAAAAGCCCATCAGCCATCCCCATACCCTCTAGTAAACTAACATAACTATGGAAAACCATCATTTTTAATGGCTAAATCCACTATTTCTATGGCCATTTTCAATAGCTATTTTGATATAACCAGAGGGTAAGCCATCCTTCGAGGGGGTCCCTCCAGTCCCTCAAGCACCGTCAGCGAGGCCGAGGTCGATTGCGTTGGCGAGTCCGGAGCATCGGCGGCATCGAAGTCTTTGATCATGCCCAGGGACATGCGCCTCGAGGCGCAAGCGGCCGAACGGTGCCGAACGGTGCCGAACGGTGCCGAACGGTGCCGAACGGTGCCGAACGGTGCCTTGGAGTTTGAAGGGATTTTATAGGGATTTATATGATTTTATAGGGCTACAATAAGGATATTCTTGGTAAACATGGAGTTTCTGGGGGGAGTAAAAATCGCAGGTGAATCATTCGGTGAAGCTTGGAATCCTAGGTTTTTGGGGAGGCTTAGATTTCAACATGAGTTCTTTAATTAGGACCTGACAAAATCTCTAATTTTTCGCTGACAAATTTTACCATAGAAGATTAAAGTACTAGTTCGTATCTAACCAAGGTTGAACCAGTTGAGTGGGCTTAAAACCCACTTATCAATGGGATACTCTACTTTGGACCTCATACAAGGTGGTGCCCCCCAGTTTTGTTTCTGGGTTTATAAACTATACAGTAGTTATTGCAATTACTGTAACAGCTATAACTGGCTAAGAAAACAGCATTCAAGTAATATGTTTCACAACTAGTTGCAGGAGTTACGTCATTCTATGGCCATAACATCTATAAACAATACAAGCTGGTGCCCCCGTTCGATAGCTAAGTTGGCGCAAATAACTCCAATTTCACTATGGAAATTATAGTTGATATATCTATGGATAATGGGCCTATAGCCAAGTTATAACTGGGGGGCACCACCTTGTAGTAATTAGTTCTTAACATACCATAAAGCATAGTGAAATCACACCATGTTAGATAGGGTTGTAAACCAACTTGCAACTGGCTGTGCCAGGTAAAACAAGTGCTTTTTAGCAATCAAACATGAGGTTAACCAGCAAAGGAACCAATAACCATGGCGTACAGTATGGGGTAGAGTTTTGACTGTGGTGTTGTAGGGCAGCAGCGAGGTAGTCTTGAAGACAGTTGCCTGCTTTGACCATTCGGGGTAAATTATAATATTTCACTAACCTGAATAGTTCGGCCATAAAAGGGGATGATTTCCCTTAGTAACCATGATTCCAGGTTTCGGTCGCAGAGAGGTTGTTATAATTTACCCAGATAAATTGGTTATAAACCTATTAACATCCATTAACTCTAGATATATCACCTATAAACCATAGTTATTGGCCTATAAACCTATCATCCAGCTATTGGTGTAGGGCAAAGATGTGTTTTGTTTGACATGGCTTGGAGGACCATTGCCTTGTAGGACGGAAGGTGATATGTTCAAACTGGAGTTTTGGCCATTGCTTTGGCAAAGCTAAGTGAGTTTCTAAATGTTTACAAGTACCCTCTGGTAAACTAACATAGCTATGGAAAATCACCATCTTTAATAGGTAAATCATCATAAATCATCTATAAATCATCTATAAATGGGCAATTTTCCATAGCTATCTTAAATTACCGGAGAGTAACTCGGATTTATGGGACATTTATGGTCATATCCCCAATTTTCACGAGGTTTATACATCAATAATTTCACAACGGGCATCTGACCACATTGCCCGTGCCTGCTCAGCCATTTCACTGCCATTCCGTGCCGCGGGGCCCGTGTTCGCGGACGCACGAGGTATAGGCTAAGTTGCTGACTGAACAACTTCAAGAACTTGCTGACTTCTACGAATGAAACGCGTGTACATTGTGATACATGTTGTCCTATGTTTTCCTACATGTAATATATTGTAATATCATGTAGATAATGTAGTAATATACGAGATAGTTGATATTTTACATCTGGGAGCGTGAAGATTCACCACGCTGCTCTCCCCATGTGGGACTTTGTGGGGCCACCATCCTTGCGCGAGCCAGATACTAACCACAAACATGGGTCAAACCACTTCAAAACACATGTCTTCTTTGAAGATGTTGACCCTACGCAGCCTAGTTTCAGAGCACATGGTGCAGGTTTCCACTCAGATCTCCAAGTCTGAAGCGTCTTACATTGATGATTCATGCCGCCTGAAGGGGGCTCTTTTTCGAATGGTTTTGCCACCAGGTGATGCCCACTGAAATAAGCTGGTCCGGTAATCACACATGGCTAGCTGGGCAATCCACTAGAAATGTTTTGAATGGGACACAACATCTATAAATGAACCATCAATAATGGGTAAAAATACTCCGTAATCCCATCAAATACTAGCTGCTAGCTGCATCATCCCCAATAACCACTGTATATAATAGTGCAACTCCCCCGTTTTATGATTTTTAACTTGTCTCCCCATATCTTTATACTTAAACTACCATAAAACCATTATAACTGGTGGTTAATTCCCACTAAAAAGACCAATCAACCTATGGTGTTTTTGGTCATTACTAATATTACTGTTGTGATGAAAACATAATAAATACCATTTTTCAATCCTTCAATAGATTGGATTAAGGGAAATTTACAGGAAAACCCCATATTTAAGGGCAAAATCTATGGTTTCCTGTAAATGTTTCCTTAAATCAATCCATTGAATCCTATACCAATCAGCCAATCAACATATGGTATGTAACTTTCCATGGTTCAAATGGTGGTTTCCAAATGCACGGGGGTACCCCTAGTCATCATCCATGTTTTTTCAGAATGTTCTACTACAAGAAACCATCCATTCATAGGGGTACCCCCATTGATGGAAACCTATCAACCATTATTTTTATCACTTCTCCTCATATAACTTATAATTAAACTACCATAAAACCACCAAAAAAACACTGCTGAAAATTGTGTATTTTTCAATAATCCAACTATATGATTCATATTAAGAATCATCAATGGATTATATGATCCATATAAACCTTATATATATATAAACCATATGTTAACCATATGTAGTACCCCATTGATGGAAACCCCCAAACTTTGTGTATCAACCATTGAGATCATGAACATTTTAAGGTTCCCCCGGGACCCCGGAGGGGCCCCGGACGGGGTGGGAAACTTGCGATGCGCCACCACGAAGCCTTGAACCGCTCGTTGAGGCCCGTCCTGGATCGCAGGACATCGGCTGCGTTTTACGTAGGGAATGGAATGGGGGTTGCTGGGGGTTGCTGGGATGATTCATAGTTAGCCAGTGGATCATTCCCGAAAATTCCCGACTGAGCATCAGTAAGGCTAGTTGAAGGCTGCCTTCCGTCAGTGATGTTTGGTCATTACACCCCATTAATCATAGATATATCTAGATACATCTAGCATAAATCCCAGTTCTTGTAGTTATTTCAACGAACTTAATCTTAGTTCTCATAAGCAAAAAAAAAATCCCGGGGAAATCCCCCAACAAAATCATTTAACCTATGGGTTTTCCAAAAGTTATGGCCCAAAAAACCAGTTATATTAAGTACTTTATAACCCCATTTATGTATTATATAATCCCATTTAGAATTAACCAGTTATTTCACCATTCACAATTGGTAAACGGCCATAACTGCAGGGGTTCCCTTAGCGGCTTCCATGATGCTTTCCTTAACGAACCAGGGGCAGCACCGGCGGGTCCTGCGCCAGCGCCTGGTCGTTGCTGGGCGGAGTGGTGAGCATCACCCGCCGCAAGGTCTTCTCTTCGGCGATGACTTCCTCCTGGGAAGAGCCAGTTACTGTAGTGGTGAGAAATACGTGTGTGTGTATGTGGAGATATATATATATATATAATATGTATAATCTATAACTATATATGTATATATTAAGTTAAATAGATAGATTGATTGACAACAAGTCACTATAATGTCGTAAACTCAATAGTAAACCATCCCCAATAGAAGCTTATTTTTGGGTATACCCCTATTTGGGTATACCAATAATGGGAGTATAGTTAAACTCACGTGCTATCTAATTCAGGATCATGCTGATAATAATAATAATAATGATAATTAAAATATTATGTATATATATATATATCCATATATATATAATGAATACATATAATGTAACAATGATCCACTAATCTGAAATATGGCCGTGTTGGCACGATTTCCCAGAGCATCAGAGCATATCAGAGCGCTGTGTCCTGCAAGACATCGATGTGTTAGACGTCGCAGTGAGGTCGTTATAATTTACACACTACATATAATTTATGTGTATATATATAATTATATATACATAATTTTTTAGCTAAACCAACAGTAAAGTCGACGGCTAGGATAATCTCATTCGGCAGAATTGCCAAATTATTGCCAAGACACGAGTTACTAAGGCCCTTTCTTCTTTTAGTGTTTTCAGCACTTGAAGGCCCTGTTTATATACATATGGGGGGTCAACCCAGCCAAGTTATGGAAATTTAAGCCTATAGTTGTGCCTATAGATTGGCATACGATGGTGCCCCGCAAAAAAATGCTGGTTTTCACCGTGAAGAACTGGAGATCTACCAGATCTACCAGCAATGGTGAATCATGGGAAAATCCATGCAGGATTTCAGCTGGAACTCTGAGGTTCTTTCCACTGAAGAGAGAACTAATATACCGATTGGGTTCATTGTGGGGGGCCTGTCATGAATAGTTGGATGGGGTTTCTAAAGCACGCTATTACTAAGGACCACCTTTGAAAGACTTGGAGATTTAGTCCTGAAAATTGGGAAATAAAAATCTACACTTGGGCAATCCCATCACCCTAATAATAAACACACCATAAATGGTCCCAATTATGTGGAAATTCCCTACTAAACCATGGTGTCTAAGGCTAAGGGGGTGTTTAATTATTAGGGAGAAGGGCAGGGGTTAAACAATGTGGATGTAACAATCCCCAAATCCAGATTGAACCATATTTCTTTTTGCATGAACTTTCCATCTCTCCAGGCAAAATCGACCGTGCTAAAATCAATATACAATGTGCCCGCCTCTCTTACCCAGATGCTCCATGGTGCTGGAATATTTACCTACATGTCCCCCAAAACTGCCCCAAATGTAGGCAAATATTCCATACATGGAGCATCTGCGTTATAACTTGCTTTTCAAATCGAGCATAATAAACCTGTAGATGAAAAACCCGGGCCTTGGGGGGCCACGCAACATTGCATGGCTAAGCCACCAGGTCCCCACTTCGATGGATTTGTGCTAAACCTGCCACTCGTTTCAAACGTCAAACGGTCCGTGCGGTCCGCAGTCCTCTTCTCCCCCCGCTTGTTTTTTTCTCCTTCGCCTGAAAAATACTGGGGATTCAAACAAGGACGGTGACTTTTTTGGGGGGATCTAGTGGGGACAAGGATGGGATACAATTTCCCCTATCTGAAAAAGAAAGGAAAAAAGACGTGTAACAAAGTATACAAAATTTCAATCATGTAAACCCTAAAAATGTAAAACTCAAAAAAATATATCTATGTATATATATATATTATCATGTAAATATGTATATATATATATATATCAGTATATTATACACACAGTTCCAAGGCCTCGCGAAGTCGTTGTTCCGCAACAGCGCCTGGTAGCCGACAGAAATCCGCAACAACTTGGGCGGGTTTTCAGCGAATTTCTGGAGGTTATTGTAGGTTTGACATACATATTTTGGTTATAAGCCCTTGAAAACTATAGATATATCACCAACAAAAACCATAGTGATTGGAGTTATTTGCACCCACTGAACGCTATCGAACGGGTACCACCTTGTAGCTTTGACATGGTTTGACATACATATTTCTGTTGTAAGGCCACCTGTTTGCTGAGTAATCCCAACAGGATGGGGCCCTCAGTTCGAGCTCGCGTTCGAGATATGGCTGTGGCTGAATGAACTATGGTTTATGGTAGATATAACTATCACGAAGTACTTAATGGGGTTTATAAAGCAACTTGCTGGAAAACACCACCCTGTAGGTTTGACAAATATATTTCTGTTGTTAAAAAAATCTGGTTGTTCAGTGCATTTCCAGGGGCTGCAATTGGTCTTAAGCTTCAACACATCTTCCTGAAAAAAAAACTCCAGTTTTGTCTCCGCGGGGAACCACCACCGTGATTTGATGCTTTAGCCGCTAGCGGCATGTTGTAAGTGAAATACTGGTTGGTGGTTTTAACCATCTGAAAAATATTAGTCAATGGGACGGATTATCCCATATAGTATGGAAAATAAAAAATGTTTGAAACCACCAACCAGAATAGTTTGACCAAATACCTCCAATATCCCAAGGTTTCTTGCCTTTTTTGGCAAAGTCGAGTCTGGGTCCCATGCTTCGTTGGTTTCTAAGCCTCATGAAAAATCGTTTGAATATGTTCGAATATATCTACCATAAACCCAAGCTACAAAAACTCTGTTTACCCAAACTTCCTAAAATCAATCAACTACACATCCCATAAAATCGTTTAATTGTTATTGGTTAAATCACCATTTTCCTATGGTTTCCTATAGGTCCTATAGTTATACCTCCATTTTTGGTGTTCATTTGCTAGCCCCTCCGTAAAGACACTGCTGGAGTTCGACTAGTGATGGATCACTTTTTCAACGCCTAAAGATTTCTATCTTGGGGATAGGGTTTTTCCTGGGATTTTGTTGATGGAACTTAGGGATTTCCTGTTGAGTTAGGAGGATTTAGGTGATTTTCAATTGAGATTCACTGGATTTCACTGGTATCTTGGGAATTACCTTCCGGTAACCAAACATACCCTCCAGTAAATTAACATAGACCCTGACAGATAGGAGTTGGAAGATTAGTTTCCACTAAAAAAGGGGTGATTTTCAGGGTCTATGTTAATTCAGCAGAGGGTAGCATCGGAAATCCCCTCAAAATGGAGCGTTGATAGGAAAACTTATCTACAAATAAACTAACATAGCTATTGAAAATGGCCATAGAAATAGTGGATTTTCCCATTAAAAATGGTGGATCTTTCCATTGCTTTTTGTATGTTCACCAGAGGGTATCTACAAATATTGGACTACCGGAGGGTAATCCCATCTTCCCATCTTCCCATCTTCACCCCATCTTCATTGGTCCTACAATGTCCCACAGATGTTTTCCCCATCCTGTTCCCCATGGGTTTTTTTGGAGGCTGTTTACTATTTGGGGCTTGGGATTTGAATAGTGGTAAATGAAAAAACCTACTAATATCACAAGCTGAATAGTAAACCATCCAAACATATTACCATACACGGATTGTAAAAACTATCCCAAAGGGTCAGCTTATTGGTGCGTTTGCTGCATCAAAAATGTAGCACATTACTCATGGTTGCTCCTAATACTTCAGCTACAAGTGGGGGAAACTAGGTACAGGGGTCAAATGACGAATTTCCACCCTTGTGGATACCATTTACCTATAATAGGTCGAGCAACCCAAGAAGTGCATTGTATGTAGCCGTATGGTATATGGTGATTGAATGGCTTTAACCCAAAAAAAACTGATTTCCTTGGATATATCAGGGATATTCATAAGGAAATCACGTTTTACCCATACTTTGATGGTTCACCCCGTTGTCTGCCCTCCGTCTCCCCAGGGTGGTGGTTGTGTAGCTATATCTTTAGGCTTTGTGGTGATGAAATAAGTGTTATGTTTGATCATGGTCAATCTGACTGGTAGTCTACAGGAGAAAAAGATAAGTCCTCTTTAGCTTGGCTGGAGATGTTCCATTGATAGCACAAAAATATAAAGGATTAAACTACCTATCCAAAGCTGGTAAATCGATCCCTAGTGAATGCCGTGAACATCAACCAACACAGATAGTTGGGCTCAAATGCTGCACCACAAGCACGCTTATGTACAAACGCAAAAAGGTGAACATATCGAACTGAACATGCGGAAGCCAGAAAGATAATTCCACTTGCAAGGTGGCGCCCCCCAGTTATGTTTGGTTTATAAACCCAACGAAGTAGTTCGCCGTTCTATCCTCCATAAACCCGTTTCAGTTCAGCAAATGATCTGCGTCAACTTGGTCATTTCATAAACGGGGTCCTCACCTTGCATATTATCACCATAAAATGTCAGTATAATCATTGGTTATATGTATAAATCATATCCATTCAATCCATTACATATATATATATGGGTAAATTATAAGGACCTCACTGCCACCTCACTGGAATGATGCTTAGTAGGGGAAACAATAGGGACATCATCCTCAAATGGCCTTGTTTCAGGTTAGTGAAATATTTTAATTTACCCATATATTATATATTATATATAATACCCTCTGGTAAACAAACATAACTATGGAAAATCACCATTTTTGATGGTTAAATCAACTATAAATGGCCATTTGAAATAGTTTTTTGTAAGTTTACCAAAGGGTAGTTTACCATTGTCATCCCACTATTCACCATTGTTAACCATAGAAAATCACCATTTTCCTAGTGGTTAAATCAACAGTTTCCTATGGTTTGCCATGTGCTCCCATCCCCAACTTGGTTTGGTTTCATGAGCGAAAACGTTGGCGAATTGTTGACGACTCCCTGGGACTTCCCAACGCGGTTGATGTGATTGCGCCAGTGCGCATCATCGCAGCTGAAGCCGAGCCTGGCGGCATGGCCTGGCCTGGGGGCCTGTGCCCCTGGGGACAGGGGCTATGGGGATGTGAGAAGTGTTGCTTTTATATAATATATATATATATATATATTGTAATTAATAACAATAATATTAATAATAATATAAATAAAAGCATTAATAATAATATTAATAATATTATTGATAATAATGATATTAATAATAATATTAATAATAACATGAATAATATTAACAATATTAATAATATTAATAATAATATTTATTTTTTTAATAATAACTTTAATAATAGCTATCAATAATAATATTAACAACAATAATAATATTAATAATAATAAATAATAATATTATTAATAATAATATTTAAAAAATAATATTTAGAATAATAATAATAATATGTATAATAATATCAATAATAATAATATTAATAATAACATTAATAATATTAATAACAATAATTATAATAACATTAATAACAATATTTTTTAAAAAAAAATAATAATAACAA
>Ga0126342_10016976_pt1 | contig 12630 bp, 18 predicted proteins | sample Cyp1metagenome_FD_92528 | JGI IMG/M metagenome (GOLD analysis project Ga0126342, IMG submission 92528) | Coral microbial communities from Lord Howe Island, Old Settlement Bay, Australia - Cyphastrea 1 metagenome | ecosystem: Host-associated > Invertebrates > Cnidaria > Coral ...
GTGTGGACGGCATTGTGAATTTATTTGAGGAGTTCTTTTTATTGGAAGGGTGTGGTGTCGGTTTGTACAGTCTCAGTTTTTACAATTTGTCCGTCGGGAGCCCATATGCTCGACCGAAAAAATCATAAGAGCAGAGGTAATAACTTTAGATAATGCAGTTGATAATAGCATTACTAGTCATTTGTTAGAAGGACAAAGTTTTAAACTTATCATCCCTCAATACCACACCATAACTCGAAACTTCTAACGCTGGCGGGGGAGAAATCAATATGAATATTGTTAAATTGTTAAATCTGCTTCTAAATTAACTAATGCCTTCACCACTTTATACCGAACACCACGGCAAGGGTCAAGATATGGTTACTTACTTCCTTCTAACTACATCTACAAAAATGGAACTATTTCTATAATCCTATGGTCTATGGTGAAATTAATGACGGCCCGTTGGCAGATACAGTCCCTTTACAAGAAGGAAAAGGATTTCAAGATTACACACGAAATTTAAGTTGGCAATTACACATAGCAAATAAGAAGTATCCAGAATTTGAATGTCAGTCTTTGTCGGAAGCATTTTATTTCTTACGCCGAACCTTCCATTATGTGAATTATGACCAGAACTCGCTTAACATCTCCTACAGTAAATACCGCTCTAACAAGTTCATCATCGGTGTTTCTTTTGAAAAGATGGCAGATGTCAATTTTACAGGAACTAACACAACAATGGGCTCGTTGATTACATTTAAAATCAAAGGAGCGGAGGGAACAATAGCAGAAACTGAACAAATCCAAGAAATTTATACCCATTTAGTTAGCGAATCTGTTGTAGAATTAACTGAAAGTGGGACAATAGTTTATGATTAATTTATTTCTAAAATAAATATATAATGTATCAAAAGAAAAAACAAATCACAACCAATGACAGAAAACAAATGAGCGAAACATCAACGGGTAATGATTATGGCATATTCAAACATCAAGACAGCAGATACATAAAATGGTTAAAACAAAAACTGGACGAAAGAGAAACCAGAGATAAATTACTATCCATAAGAAATGAAATGGTTGAAAGCAATCAAAGGGTGAATTACAGAAATCAAATTGAAAGAATGGAACATGAAATGCAAAAGGATAATTTAAATCATAACTCATTAGAACATCTACAACATCAAATAAATCAATTTAAACATCGTAAATTTACTTAAGCATTTTATTAAAAAATATCTAAAATAATTTATAATCTTAATGGCAAAAGTGGATAATTTTAATAAACTGGCAAGATATGGATTGAAGAGACGACCCACTTATGAAGAAATAATAGGAATGATAGATGACAATGATAATATTACAGGCAAACTTCCAAATAGGTCAGCATCTATGTTTAAAAACTCTCCAGAAGGTAGTTATTTTGATGGTGGCGACGCAATGCAACAGGTAAGGGAAGAACAAGGTAGAATATTATTAAGGCAGATGTCTGAAATATTGTTAAGACAGAATGTAAGAACATCAGGAAGAACCTTTCACGTTGAAAGAAACCAAAGACTACCTACCACATCCCCAACAATAGCACAACCCACCCAGTCAATGAATGTAGATGAAGGGCAACCATCAACTCAACCAACCCCAACGTCTGCCTCAACATTCAACACTCAACAGGCATCGCACATACAAGCAGAACTACAACAAAGAGGGGAAGCAACCAGAAGGAGAAGAGAGAAAACAACAATGAACCACAGAGGAGAGATATATAATCAAAACAGACCCACAAGAAACCCAACAGATACACCACATCAACCCACCAAGGGTATTTGCACCATTACAACCAGTGCCAATGTCAGAAAATAGGAATTCAAAAGTTATACGAAAAATTTACCAATGCTAAAAATAAGGATATAATCAGTGAAGTAGAATTTAAGGAATTCAACACTATATTTATGGAATATAGACAGGCAAAGGGTAAAGAAAATTCAAAACACACAAATAAAGCAAAGGAACTATACATAAAGGTTTTATATAAAAAACTATTGGATATATTTAATAAAGCACAATGATAGATAATATAATAAATCAATTATATTATCAATCAGTTTTATTTGATGTTGCTATGCTGAAGTGCCCATATGGCACACTATCAGTATCGTTGAACCAATACCTCTTGTTGTCATAAGATGTGGCCTTACTTTGATTGATACTATATATTATTGATGGTTTTTGCTTCTGATGGCATTGAAATTAACATTCTTTGTTTTATGCTCGTGGAGTGTAGCTTCATAGTCTTTCATATCTAAATCCCTTTTGACTTTCAACTTTGGAACACCCTTCGCTTTCTTCGCTTCTTTCTTTTCATTGAAGACTTTTAGACAATACATTTTAGGGCGTAATGCTATGAAGTTTGTAATGATTTTTCCATCCATCTCATCCTTAAATTTGCCTAGGACTTTCTTATTAGTGGCATCATAGCAAGGGTGGTTTTTATCATAACCACTAAAGTCCATATATCATATAATCCTTTACTCCTCCCCAGTCTTCATAGATGTCTTCAGTGAAAGTTTGTAAAACATAACTGTCGGTGTCGGTGTATATCAGTTTTACATTGTCCTTACACCTTGCTTTTAAGACATCATAGTAGAACGAATACATATGAACCTTACTTAAATCTAATATGGACATTCCTAAATAGATAGGTTTATCCAACTTCAATATGTTTTTTTCCCCACTCCTGCCAATTCTTCATTTATAATATGACATCCTTTGTAGTTAGGATTGTTGATACATTTTTGTATCCTCTCCTGCGTTGATACTAATTCAAAATCAATGTGGTTTCTGACATTCTCCATCGTTTTTCCATAAACAGCGTTGTTCATCAATTTAAACATACCTTTCTCAAAATCACTCTTTGCCACTTTTCTTTTTTCAGTGTTAAAGTCTATCCAAGGTTTTAACCATTGTCTCTGTTTGAGCTTCACTCCTCTATGAACTTTCTTCAACTTCATGACCTTTCTTAGATAAAACTGTAATGCCTTAATATGGACTACATAATTGGTTTTATCCATTTGGTTTAGTATTAGTTTTGGTTGTTCCCTCCGATCCTTTGCTTCCTTTCCATTGTAATAATGTCTGTATAGTTCCCTTTGGTGTTCTGATAGCAATTTTTCTTCTACATTCATATTTTCAGGTGCTAATGGATAATCTGACTGTTCGTCGCGTATCTCTTTAGGGTATTCTAAATCAACTTCATTTTGGCATTGTCATCGTTTTCATTCCTGTCGCGTATCAGGCGTTCCGCCTGAGAAGTCCGCGAGGCATTCGCGTCCTGTATCATCTTTTCTGTCAGTATCTTCTTTATCCACTTCAGTTTTCCTATGGGTAGTTTCATTGACATTGCCAGTCCATAAAGGTTATTAGCATCTAAATAATTGATATAATTAGATGGTTTGTTTTCATCATAGTCTTCACCCATATACTTATTATTTGCTTTTGCTTCCTTATGACTTACCTGACACATACCACCTCTCAAACCCTTCTCACTCATCTCATACATATCCTTATAGGTTAAAGGGTCTATTTCAACACCAGTTTTTAGAAGCATAGCGTCCCAAGCAAAGTTAGGAAGGGTGAAGTAATGTGCTGGGTCTAAACCGTAGTATTCCAAACAAAGGTCTCTAAAATTTTCAAAGACACCGGTAAGTAGTAAAACATCAGTTCTCAAATATAGGTCGTGGTATTGTCCAAGATTTCTTATACCAAAATGTTGCCAAATTTTCTGTGCTCTTTCGTATTCATCATCTTCAATATTACTTTCGGTAAGATTGCTGTAAAACTTTTCTTTCGGTGGCAGTTCTCTTTCCCTAAATTTATCAAAGGAAGTAAAGTAATCATAAGGATAAACACCTTTATCAGTCAGTAAATCTAAATCCTCATCATTACTCACATAAGGGTTTCTTTTGCTAAATTTAAAGTTGTTTTGCCAGTCTTTTTTCTTCTCATTGTCTTCATACTTACTCAACTTCACCAACTTATCCAAAGAAGACGACAAGAAAGAAACACTGTCTTTAAAGCAATGGTTTTTTAAAGCAAAGGTAATAAACTTTTCACTGTTAAGCGCTATTACATCTATCTGCGCTCTTTCTGATAATTCATTTGCCCTCTCAATGATTAAATGACTATCATAGTTCTTAAGCTTATGAAGGAAAACGGGGATTTTATAATATCTCATTGAAAACTGTAAATTACAATCGTCGTGGGCACATCCCCTATACTTACCCGTAAAGTGGCAGTGGTCACGAACTTTCTTATCTCCCTCTTTGAAGTCTTTACCGCATATAAAACATTTTGTTGCTGCTTAAAGTCCCTCCAGTCGTCTGCCCTCATAATTATATCTTTATTTTCTTTCATCTTGTCCATTATCTTTTTCTTTATTTCAATCATTTTCTTAACAAATACATCCATACAGTCTTCACCTCTGTATAAGAAAGGTTCACTTGAATTATCAATGGAATTAACAACAGTGCATAGTCCCCCTAAATTAGGATGATCCGCAACCGTCTTTTGCTCAAATAGCACAACTCGAAATCTATGAGTAGGGTTTGCTTGCAGTGCAATAAGTGGCAAGCTGCCCGGGACGATTTGTGTTTGTTGTGCCGTGGGTTACTGGGCGTAGTCCAGGTGTCAAAACAGGAGAATTTCACTAGCAGTGATTTCTCCTTTGCTGTGGGGCAGGTAAATTCGCTCCTTGGCAACCTAACCTCACGAGTGGTGGGTGTCCCTGGGCCCCGACTAAGTAGCGGGTCTACTTTCAGGAGGGACAACTCTCCTCATTCCGGTCGAGGTGGTACCTCCTCTTCCTTCAAGGAAGGTACCCCTAGGGATCCCCCACCTGAGCGCCCGCGGACGTCTCACGCCCAGAACCTAGTCAGAACATCAAAACTCTCCCGACCAGTTCCGACGAATCGGGACAAGAAACTAAGAGGAGAGAGAAGCGACACCGCCGACGAGAACCAAGGCGCAGGAGGGGTGACAGAACCGACGCCTCTCCTTCACGGGAACGCTCCCGCAAAAGAGTCAAGGAAAACGCGGAGGACAAGGAAGGGGACAAGTTAGAAAGTCCTCCTAAGGAGTGGAAACCAAACCTCCGGTTGGAGGGAAGAAGGTCAACTCCTGTCCCTGAACCCAACTCACCCACCAGGGTAGAGTTGTCTGAAAGGGCTAGCCGAGCCACCTCAGAAGGCAGTTCACCTGCCCCCAGGAGGAAAGGGTACCCCTCCTAGAGAAGAAAGAGAATTTGACCAAGAGAGGAGCCCGTCTGAACTAGGCGCTGGGCCCATCAGGAACTCCACAAGTCACAGAGGCACTTGGGAGTGGAACCCTCCTGCGAAAGGCAAAAAAGGAAAGGGTCCAGGTTCAAAGGGCCAAGGCAAGAAAGGTAAGGCCGACTTCTCGTGGCCTGCTTGGGGTTATTGGGTGCCTCCCCAACAGTGGACGCGGCCTAAGAAAAAGAATCGGGGCCTAGCACGGGGGGCTGCCAGAAATCCCGCTGGAAAAGGGAAAGGTAAAGCCGAAGGAGTTGCTCCTGCGGGCCCCCCTCCTGAGGCAGCCGCACCAAAGGCGGCTCCTGCCACTGGGCCGACTCCTTCCCCTCCTGCTACCACAGGGGGTGAGGAGAATAAGCGAGAGGAGAGCGATAGAGTTCTGAGGGACCGGGAACGCTCCTGGGCGGATGCCTCCGAAGAACTTGAGGAGGCCCAAGGCAGGCGCCAATGCGGTACCCCGCCGCCGACTGAGGCGCCCGGCCGCGGTCGAAGAGGTTGATCCGCCTGAAATTCCCCCTGGGGAAGGATGGATCAAGCGCGGGGACTGGAAACCCAGTCAGATAGCTTTGGGCAAAGCTATCCTAGCCAAAGTGTGGTATTGCGGGGAAGAGGGGAGACTTCACGCAGAACTAGGGACGAAACACGGGACCTCGAAGGTCAATGGCTAGGAGTGAAGCTCCTTGGGACTACAATAGATCAGCTCCGGAACTGGGCTCTGACTCAAGGAAGCGAGTCGACCTTGTTCCTAGGGATAGGAGATATACCTCTACCAAAGCGGCGACACCTACAGGGGGTAGGTTATCTCCTAGAAGTAAGGGTGAAGGGAGAGACAGATCAGGAACCCTGGCTACAGAATTGTCTCCCGAACAAGGTCAGGAGCATAAGACTCGAGATCTCCTAGAGGCCGCTCGCGCCCTGGCAGAAAAAGACAAAAAGGTCCCACATCAACTGAATGTGGAGGAGAAGGACTTGGATGGAGCCGACCTCGCTCGGAAAAAACTTTCAGGGAAGCAGAAGGTGAAGAAGATGTTGGCGAAAGCAAAACGGTCCCCCAAGGACACGCCTCTAGACCCAACATACAAGAGGCCCATCAGGTTGAAGGTTCAAAGAAGAAGAGCAGCAGCTCTTCAAGCTCTCGGACATCCGCCTCTTCCCAGTCGTCGGAGGGGGGTTTGGGTTCGGAGCACCGCTTGAGGGGGATCAGCAGGCGGCTTCCCGGTTACCTGGCCAGGCAGTCCGCCAAGGAGGCAATCAAGATGCTGGCCAGTCAGACAAGGGAAGGTCTAGACAGCTATCAGGTCTTCAATCGCTACCACCGACAGGTGGTACAAGGAAGGGGGGGCAGCCGCGGTCTGCAACGAGAGCTGTACACCCTCAGCTCGGTGGTGGACCTGATCATCAGCGGGGAGATTCTTACCGCGCTAGATACCCTTTGCCAGAGAATAAAAGGCCTGGAGCTGCTTCAACAGGGAGCCGATTCCAGCCTCGCAGTCCAAGTCGAGCTGCTTCCGCTCAACGAGAGTTTGCAGCAGAGAACAAACTTCTGAAGCAACTCAGATCCTCCCCGCCCCAGGGCAAAGGAGCCTGGACAGGCACTCCCAAGGGCAGCCCAAGCCAACCCTCCGGCAAGGGAAAGAAGGGCAAACCTTGGGGGAAGGGGCCACTGAAGGGAGAGAACCCGAAGAAGGGAGGCGAGAGCCCTGTGGTTCCAGTGGCGCCAGGCTGAACCATAGCCGTGAAGAGGCCAGGGCAAGGGAGGAACGAAGGATAGCCCTTCGAGGGCTCCTACACGAAAAGAAACGGGAACGTGCGGAGCTAGAGACAGCTGAGGTGCGTATCCCTCTAGTAGATGCCAAGGTAGGGAATACTTTCCCTCCTGAGCCTCCGTCTGCAGAGGCCTTAGCTATCCTGGCACAAGATCCAGGTTTTTCTCCGTTGATCGGGGCGCGGGGCGGTGCGTCCAACTCGAGCCATGGCGCTCTCTCATCGGTGCTTCCGGGGTCCCTGGGTGGGGCTCGTGCGGCCGTTGGTGTTAAAACATCTCCCCCAGCTTCAAACTCGGGTCAAAGCTCTCAAGCAGGACTCTTCCATGGAGGGGATTTTTCCTCTCCCTCTGCCCAAGGACCTGAAGGGTACTGAGTTCAGACACGCAGAAGCTTGGATAAGGGGGGTTGTTTTGAGTCTGAACTGGTTAACAGGAAATTCTTTTAAATTGGGACCCTCTCCCCCGACATCAAAGCAAGCGCGGCTATTGGATGGGATCCTGAGGAGCCTTAGCATGCTAGATGATTGGGAAGGGTTGTACACTAGTGATTTTGACCCCCATGACATGTTCCGCCAAAGGTGGGTAAATGCTTATGGGGAAGAAGTACATATAGCCCAAACAATTAGGTGGGAGAATATCACTGATAGCCTTCCAAAGGAAGGACTAGCCGGTGTAGTTCCTGCGGTAGATATTTGTGAAGGGGGTATAAGGGAATAAGTCCCCCGAAGGATGGCTAAAACCCCCCTCTGAAAGGGTCTGGAAGAAACCCCCTCGTATCATGGTCGATAATGATGAGTGGCCGTTGGTTGCCCAAGGGTTAATCAATAGAGGGATTTGTGGCGTAATGCCGCTGTCGTCGGCCTTTGAGGTCGAAGGGGGAAAAATTTTGGGGGGTTTATTTGGGGTACCAAAAAACGAGGTCACGTCCAGTGGAACCCCAATCCTGCGTTTAATGATGGATTTCAGACCCATCAACGAAAACTTCCTAAATTTGGGGGTGACTTGTGCACAGCTTTTTCAATTGGAAATGCGCCCACATGAAGAAATCATTATTTCTAGTGAGGACATAAGGGCGATGTTTTCATCATTGGCCTTCCGCCTACTTGGTTTTGGAAAGGTCCTACCACGATCAATGAATCCCCCTGGGTCCCCTTAATGAAGATTGCATTCTTTACAGTAAGGTTAAAGGTTCTACCGATGGGATTCGTAAACAGTGTGGCAGTAGCACAACACTGACATCGTAGATTGGTCATGAGGGCATTGGACGGAAGGGTCAGTGCCAGCCAGGGAATTCGGCGGGATAAGGAGCTACCTCGGGCTCCCCTATTTTATCGGACATATTTGGATAATTTTGACGTCCTCTCTCTCAAATCAAAACAACTTTTGGAATCGGAAGAACCGAGCCTTACAGAGCTGTTGCAGAAAACCTATCTGGAACTGAACGTGCCTAGGAATGAGAAGAAAGCAGTGGCTGCACAGAACGCAGCCGAGGTGCAGGGAGCCTGGATAGACGGGCAACGGGGAATCTGCCGGGCCAAAGGCTCAAAGGTGGCCAAGTATCTTACGGGTGTAGCATACCTCCTAAAGAAAGGTGGGTCTACCCAGAAAGAAATCCAAATGATTGCAGGGGGGTCTTGTGTACCTTTTCAGTTTTAGGAGGCCCCTTATGAGTCTCCTAAATGAGATCTGGCATTTCATCGTTGTTTTCAAAAGCCCCCAGCAAATCAGAAATATTTTCCCTGGTGTTCAAGAGGAATTGTTTGCTAGCTTCTACCTGACCAGCTTAGGGTTTATCGACTTCCGGCTCCCCCCGAGCCCGGTTGTGACAGCATCGCTTCTGAGCAGGGTGGCGGCCTATGCGCCTCTGTGGGATTCACCGCATGGGGCTCAAAGGCCAGCCAGGGCACAGTCCGGGGAGAGAGATTTGAAAATTTCCAGGAAATGGGTCTTCTGCTTATTTCCCTTTTTGATGGGGTAGGAACTTTGCGCGTGTGTCTGGATGCGCTACAAGTCCCGCTTGCTGGATACGTGGCTGTCGAGAAGGATCCCTGTGCTAAAAGGGTTTTAGAAAGTCACTATCCCAATTGCACTCTAGTCGAAGATGTATTAGATATCACACAGGACTTGGTCCAAAAATGGGCCGCCTTGTACCCAAATTGTTTGGCTGCACTTGTCGCAGGAGGACCCCCATGTCAAGGAGTCTCCTCCTTGAATGCCACAAAAAAGGGGGCCGCATTGGATCCCCGATCCTGTATTCATTCCAAATTCAAAGAGGTCCGAGGTTTTTGTAAAAGATCGTTCACCTGGTGTCCATCTTATTTTCGTATGGAAAGTGTAGCCTCCATGTCGGCGGAAGATAGGGCAACATATACCCAATCAGCAGGAGTTATCCCTTATAAGGTGGACTCGCGCTTTTTGGCGTTGTGCAGGCGGCCTCGCCTTTGGTGGTTCAACTGGTCAATTCCTGTTAATGAGGAGACGGAAATTTTTCCCGCCGAAAGTAATTCGGATCAAGATTTTGGAGAAATACGATTTCATCATCAAGTCTCCTTTAAGGGTTTCCTCCGGCCAGGTTGGAAGCCGGTGGATGAGAACGAACCGTTCTCCACTTTCACCACTGCGCAGCCCTCGCGCAAGCCTCGTCTCCGGCCAGCCGGCCTAGAGAGAGCGACTGAGCTCGACCGCCAAAAGTGGGCGGCTGACCGACACAGGTTTCCCCTTGTGCTTATTCTTATAAGAATGGGGTAATACATCCCAAAAAGGGTTGGAGAATGCTGGCCATTGAAGAGCGAGAGCTCATTATGGGACTTCCCCTTCCCCTAAACTATACTGAACAATGCAAGCCCAAGGCGTTCCGGACATCCCACCCCGAAGAAACCGATGATATTCGAATGTCTTTGGTTGGAAATGGGTGGCATGCTGGGGTCGTTTGTTGCTTGATTCACCCCTTTGTCAGATGTTAGGGTTGATTAAGCCCCAAAGCATTTCGGAGATCCTTCAGGGGTTACACCCGGGAGGAAGTGATGAACTTTCTTCTATTATCCTCAAAGAATCGTATGACCGACCTTCTCCTTTCCAAAAAATCAAGGTGGACCAACATGCCCCCAAACAACTGGTTTCGAAGATTTGCCACTTGGTATCGGCAAAAGGATCCGACGTCCTACTTACCGCTGGAAACGAACCAATCCCAAAATATCACCGCTTGCGTAATTCACTCTCCCCCAAATTATGGCGGTGGAAAGTTTTGTGTGGATGGAAATGGAAACCGCACCAATCAGGATGTCCAGAACATATCAACAAGCTCGAGCTGAGGGCAGTACAAACGGCCCTTCGATGGCGCCTAATTCGGCACAAGGAATCCCACCGCAAAGTACTGCATTTGGTTGATTCAATGGTTTCATTACAGGTACTTTATAAAGGTCGTAGTAGTAGTCACAAACTCAGGGCTACATGTAAGCGCATTGCAGCATTACAATTGGTTGGGAACTTCATGTTGGTATTAGCATACACCAGTACCAAAACAAATCCAGCCGATCGTCCTAGCCGCGAATGCCGTAAGCGCAAATGGGCAAGCGTCAGATAGTCGAAGGGCCTCATCAATCTGCACGCATCGCCCGACGAAAGACCCTGGGAAGCTTGAAGTCTTTACTGATTCGACCAGCCACAGTCGTGCGCTATGAAAGAGCTTTCAAAGCATTCCTTACTTACCTTGAGGGGCAAGGTGAGGCCCTGGCCTCCTCTATTCAAGCCCTGGATGCTCAAGCAATAGAGTATTTGAATTACCTCTGGGAGGAAGGTTGGTCACTGGGGCAAGCAGGTGACACACTGTCTGCCCTACAACATTACCAGCCCTCCTGTCGAAAGCACCTCAGGGAGCCTGGCGAATGTTAAGAATGTGGCAGTTGCATGAAGTTCCGGCCCGAGCGCCGCCATTTTCATTGCAAATTCTGGAAGGAGTCTTAGGTAGGATCAGCGAAATCCTCCTCGATGCCGCCCTCTAGCACTTTTCGTGGCATTTCGGTTTTTCCTCAGGACGGGCGAGCTTCTTCAACTTGAAAATCGTCATATTCTGGTGGCTGATAGTACAATCATTCTTTTCCTGGGCATTACCAAAACCGGGCCACGGAACCCACACTCTGGAAGTGCTTACCTGATAGATTACCAGCTTGCAGCTTTGCTACGGCATTGGAAAGCTCAGAATTCTGCCACAGCCAGATTGATTCCCTGGAAACCCCAAAAGTTTCGCGCCATCTTTCAACAAGTTTTGGTGGATTGCGGGCTTCAGAATTTCAATTTCAAGCCCTACTCACTCTGACGTGGAGGGGCCACCAATTTATGGTTAACTACCCATAACTACTCTGCTGTTTGCCAAATGGGTCGCTGGTCAAATGAACGCACAATGCGACTCTATATCCAGGATTCTCTATCGTTGCTGAACGATATCAAGTTTCACATGACACCAAAACGAGTTCAATGGATAACTCGTTGGCGACAGCTGAGTTGTGTTGAGCCTGCCCCTAAGGGCAAAGGAAGGGGACGTGGAAAGAAAGTTGGTGAATAATTTAATCCTTCACCCCCTCCTTTCAATCGCTGTTGCTTCACAAGCTGTTTCATCTTGCAAAGCTGTTCAAAAGAAAAATGAACAGATGAAAAGCAAACGACGGGTGCCGAGGTCATTCTAGTCATTCTGAAAATCTTCTACCAATCAGTCCTGCTTGACAAAAAGAGGGAGCGGCAGCATCCTATTTATCACAAATCCGCAGGGTCATGATGTTGATAACGGTCTGTCTTAATTTCTTTTGTTGAAACTGTTCCAGTTTTTGTAGTCAAACATTCAAAATCAGCATATATAACGAAGGGCGTTTTCAACTTTTTATAGTGATTTTTGAAACCATAATGTCTTCTTCACTGGGCATTTCTACTATCTGACCTTCTACTGCCATACACCCTTTTTCATTGTGTTCATCTAAAATGCTTGTGATTTAAACCCGTGTCGGCAATGAAAGCAATGGTATTTTTTGTTTTGTCTTTTGTTGGTCTGACTTCCTATCAGTCTGTCATAATCTTTAATATATACATAATGATAGTCATCACCGTCTTCAAGTTTCAAAAGACTTATCTGGTGCTCTGCCCTTTGAACCTTTGTTTTTCTATATAAAAGTATTGATTGTTTATCATCATCAGGGTTTAGGTAATAAACATTGACTGCTACTTTTCCATCGTTGTTTACTTCAAAGGTGTCTATATCAATGTTTGATGTTGGAAAAATTACATTAGCCCAGTTCAATTCGCCGTTAAGGTTTTTATACCTATAAATTCTGTTTGGGTGGTCTTTTTCATAAACCTTACATATACAACATTGAATGGAATATTTAAAGCACCTGTTGTCTTCGTTTTGTATGTTGATACACGCCTTTTTGTCTGCTACCCATTTAGGTATTGGTAGGACCAGTGGCTGCTAAACATCCCTACAAAAAGCGGTGCTAGGAGGGTGGCCGGGGAGGGTGGCAGGGAGGGTGGCGGGGTTCACCAATTATTGGTGCAACTTTGGGTGCGCAA
>Ga0126342_10016977_pt1 | contig 12630 bp, 9 predicted proteins | sample Cyp1metagenome_FD_92528 | JGI IMG/M metagenome (GOLD analysis project Ga0126342, IMG submission 92528) | Coral microbial communities from Lord Howe Island, Old Settlement Bay, Australia - Cyphastrea 1 metagenome | ecosystem: Host-associated > Invertebrates > Cnidaria > Coral ...
GCGAAGAGCGCAGTGTGAAGTGTGAAGTGTGAGGTTTGGAGTGTGAAGGAAGCAGTGAGAAGTGAGAAGTGTGAAGTGTGAAGTGTGGAGTGTGAAGTTTGAAGTTTGGAGTGCGAAGAGTGCGAAGAGTGCAGTGTGAAGTGTGGAGTGTGGAGTGTGAAGACTTTGCTTCGTCTCTCGGTGAAAAAATCAAACGGTTGTCGAGGGAAGGACACGGTCGGGACAGGGTGTCTTTGAACTATAGGTCATTTATGTTTGGGAAACTTCCGCCTCCGGCTTGCCCGGGTCTATGTTATAAGGCACTTATCTTAACATCGTGAAATAAGTTAGATAAGTTCAGATAAGTTTTTGGTATGTTTTTTGAAAGGTTTTTACTTTTTCCCGTTTTTGACCTTTTTGGAGCATTTTTTTTTCATCTGAGCAGCGTGACTTTAGCATTTCCAGCCAAGGTTTCATGGCGAGCTAGTATACAGTACCAATGATATTCCAAAAATATGCCAACCATATACCAAGAATATATCCAACAATTTTCCATATTTTTTGACGAATAGTTCAAAAAGGTGCCTTTTTGAAGAGCCCAAGTCATCGATTTCGCAGCGATTTCGCACAGCTGCAACAGCAGTTGAAGATCGACTGCCGCTGAGGATATCTGAGGATCAAAAAAGGGATGGCTTAGGACACCAGTGCAGGCATCATCAAATTATCTACTGTAGTGCATCCTATCTTCCTATCTTGATCCTGGTTGGTGGTTGGGAACATGTTTTTTATTTTCGATAATATATGGGATGTCATCCTTCCCATTGACGAACTCATATTTTTCAAGATGGTTATTGCACCACCAACCAGCATCTACCCTCTGGTAAACGTTCACATAGCTATGGAAAATCACTATTTTTAATGGGTAAATCCACTATAGATTGATGGCCATTTTCAATAGCTATGTGGCTGTTTACCAGAGGGTATATATCTTCCCCTAAAAATGAACACATCCTAGATTTGGGAGCCCAGAATGAACACGCTTCGTCACCAGTTTTTTTCTCAGTCCAGTGGCCTTTTTTTTTGGTGTCCAGTCACCAGTCGAACTGCCGCAGTATCACAGCCTTATCTGCCTTTGTAAACATGAGTACCATCTGGTTATTTAACATAGCCACGGAAAATGGCCCATTTATAGATTGGTTACCTATTAAAAATGGTGATATTCCATGGCTATGTTAAATAGCCAGAGGGTATATAATCTTTATTAATGGGACTTTATAGTCGACTTAAGTCATTGAAAGCACCATCAGCGGGAAGCCGGAACCTCATAGGTGCGGTGCAGCCGCACAGATTCAGGGTGATTTTTTCTGATGACATCCTTTCCTAACCTTCCAGTTGCCGATCAAAGATGGTAGCCAAGGTGATTTTTACCTGTTGATTTTGGGGTTGATTACCTATCTGACAGGTAATTGGAAGATGAGGGCTTTGTCCGATGCAGCCCCCAGTGCTGAGGAAGTACTGTGTAGCACCCATTCTGGGCACTGGCGAGTATGAAGGACAGAGACTGGCATCCAGTAGGGAACATGTCCGTAAGTCAAGCCGGAGGTACAAGGTGCCCCAAAACATTATGTTTGTATATGTTTGTTGGTCTATAACATGTTTCACTCCATCTACATAATCCAACCAATAGTCTATAGTGATTTCATCGCTACAAAGCCTGGTTCGCGAGCTACAACTAGATACCAGATTATCCAGATTCTGGCGACATTTTGGGGATTTAAATCCTTGAAACTCACTTTACCATATCCCATAGGATCTATATATATGCTAACATTGGGGGTATATTGATGGGATCCATGTTACCATATATAGCAGCACCGCTAGGATCCTATGGGTATCACCGGCATCATTTGCCCAGGAGCCGCAGCGGCTCAATACTTTGCCACTGGGAAGGTGCACTGGTTGTGCATGGCTGACCTGAGGTTTTTTGGCGAGCGGAAAGTGGTGACAAGTTAGCTGAGGAAAAAAGTGCGGTTGATAAATTGTATAAATTGTATAAATGGGTGTTTCCTAAAATTGTGGTGCCCAAATATGGATGGTTTATTTCATGGAAAATCCAATTGAAATCGATGATTTGGAGGTACCTCCATTTTAGGAAACCCCGGGTGAAGCCCCCAAATAGTGGTATGCCCCCTAAACAATATATGCTTTGCATATGTTTATTTCATATACCCTCTGCTAAATTAACATAGACCCTGGCAGATAGGGTTTGGAAGACTAGTTTCCATTAAAAATTGGTGATTTTCAGGGTCTATGTTAATTTACCAGAGGGTATATATATATATTCTATTCATATGTGCCATGGTGAAAACATACATATAATATCATATAATGGGAATGGCCATCTCCATCTCCCCATTTTCATAGAGATATATAGAGATTGCTATGGCGCCGTGGTACTCTTTCAGGATGTTTCCACGACGACAGGACTGCTGCAAGGACCTCGAGTTCACCTGCGGCGAAGCCATGGATGAGGAGCCGTCAGTTTTGCTTAAAAGCGTACTTTTGCGATGCCTGTCAGATAGCCTTTTTGGTACTGAACATCAACAATTATTGGTAGAGTATTTTCCTATAGATCTTTTTGGAAAAAGCATATAGGATTTCCACATCAGATCGTTAGTTTACCCCAGGGTATCTGCCAAAACTGGGTCTGAAATGAGGTGAGCAGAGGCTCAAGCATTACATTATCACTAGTCACTCTTGAAGTTCCTGTCAACCAGTGGCAGAGTTTCCGCTGTGCTTCTTTTCAGAGCACGGAGGCCTCGAGCGCGCATCGCGATGGCTCAACATTATCCTACTGCCCCAAAAAACGGATGTATTATTATATAGCTATATAATTATATAGCTACTTAATATACATATATATATACATACATATACATATACATACACCTGTAGATATATATATATATATATACCAATATAAATATATCATATACACATATATACCTATACATGCATAGATGTTTTGATACTTTACTGCAATCTGTTTTATTTTGGTCCTCGAGGCAGCTCACGCTGGCCTGGTGATCTTCAACAAGACACAGGTGACCGTAGCTCGACATGCCTGGAGAAAACATGGACTATGGAGGGTTTTAATGGGAAAATCAAGGAAAATCCACTATGAATGGAGGTTTTATGGGTTTTAAATGGTTTTAATGGGTAAAACCACTATAAAATGGAGGTTTTTATGGTAAAAACATCTATAAATGGAGGTTTTAACAGGAACATCAACTATAAATGGCGGATTTTCTATTGCCACGTTTGATTACTGGAGGGTAACTTGAGTAACTTGTGTGTCCATAAACAAAGTAATGCACATCCATCGGTTTGTAAGCGGATTCAAATCCAGAGGTGGGGGAATCGTGGTCATTGTCAAAGATAGGAAGAGATGGTTCTGAGTCAGAGTAGCCCAAGTAGAATCCCCGCAGAATTTGGGTTTGATCTCCACGAACAAATACTTTCCACTTCAGTGGCCCGAGATGAGTCGAAAACACGGCTTATACAAACACGGCAATCCTCTGGTAATCAAACATGGCGTGCTGGAAATTTCCCCCAAAAACATCTAGATGATGTTCCCAATAAACCCTCCATTTTCATAGGGGATTTCCCAGCTATAAACCTCCATTTAGTTCGGGGTTTTCCCATGTAACTGTCCATTGAGTTCGTGGATTTCAAGCTCGCCATGTCTTGAGTCTTGCTACGATGTCTTTCTGAATGTCTATGACTTGGATGTCTATTGCTGTGGTTAAGGTGATCATCCTGCAATGGTAAAAACCCAGCTTACGCATGGTTATACACTATTATATAATATATTAAATATATTTAAATATAAATAGAAATGATTTTCAACCATTTAGACACTTGGATGTAAGTACATATAAGTACATCCAAATACTACACCCTGTGAAGTTAATTTAAGTTATCTTGACATCTTCTTGTGAAATCTGTATCTTAAGTTCTCTTCACAACGTTGGGAGGCCTTGAACCAGATCCTCAAGCAGGATTTGGACTACTACATGAAGGAAGGGCGCTGCACTGCGGTGAGACTCCGCAAAATTTACAACCTAAAGCTTGGAGAAGCGACAAGGACTGGTTGATGTTGATGATCTTGATTTAAGAATGGCTTCCAAACCATCCTAAGTAGATTTACCATGATTTACCATGATTTACCCACAATCCAAGTAGATTTTACCATGACTTATCATGATTTACCATGATTTACCATAATTTACCATGATTTACCATGGTTTACCATGACTTTTACCTTGATATTTTGGAACGATCTGTTTGTTGAAAGTCATGTTTTTCCCACCATGGCCCGCATCTCCATTCCCCCATGGTTGGTTGACGCTTCATGTACCATTGATTTATGATGATTTGTTGTGTCATTTTCCCCCTTTGATTTATGACTACTTGTACTGATTTATGTCAGACTCTGTTTTTGTGTGTCATTCTCATTCGGTTTGAGAATTTTTGGGTGTTGCGCACACACTAGCGACATCTTTTTGCTAGTCCAAAGGCAAAAGCAACCGTTTTTGTTGCTGGTTCAATCATTAAGCTCCTATTTTTGCTTATGAAACCAGTCCAACCATGATGTTTTCTTAGTTGAACAATTTTTCTCGTTTTTGTCAGCAAACCTCGTTCCAACTGTCATGTTCAATGTTCAAAACCAGTTCAATCTTCTCATGCTGTTTAAAACCACTTAAGTCCTGCTGATTTTTTTTGAATGATAGCACCTCCAAAACCAGACTTCGAAAAATCGAACAAAAGTCCTTCCACAATAGTGATAGAAGATGATAGTCCTACTTCGAAAAGAATCGAACAAGTCCTACTGTAATACACTACAATAGTGATAGGAAGTCTAAGTCTACCCTCTGGTAATTTAACAGTTAGCTATTGAAAATTGCCCATTTAGAATAGTTGATTTACCAAACATGGTGATCTTTTTCCATAGCTTTTTGTATGTCTACCAGAGGCTAAGTGACTTTTTCCCCATCTTTTCGTTGCTGTCTCCGCGCTGAAGCTTCGCCTCAGTAGGCTGCGCGCATGGCCAGCGCGCGCTTCGGTGTGCAGCTGGCCGAAGAGCCCATCTTCCTCACCTGGGCAGCTTGGCCTCGTTGGGAAATCCCTCGTTGGGTAAAAAATGGCGACCCTCTGGTAATTTAACAGACATAGCTATTGAAAATGGCCCATTTATAGATGGTTTACCTATTAAAAATGGTGATTTTCCATGGCTATGTTAAATAACCAGAGGATTTCAATGGCTATTTCAATGGCCATAGGATGAATGTAATTATGCTATATATATATATATCTATATGGTGTGCCATGGATCCCATCAAGAAATAGCCCCTCTATGTTAGCATATATACCAGCACCATGGATCCTATGGGATGGAAAACAAACATCGATTTCGATTTGGGATTAGCCAATGGGAATTTAAGCCAACTCAATGGCTATTGAAATGGGGAAACATACATGATAAAACGAGAGATTTCTTAGGGATTTGCCAGCGCTGTTTTTTCAATGGAAAAAACCTTTATAGATTTTAGGGGATTTTCCAGCATGCCTTGTTTGATTACCAGAGGGTAATGTGGTAAACCGTGAATGCCATGATATAATAGGATATTAATAGGATATGGATTGATATAGGATTAAAGTGGGTTTAAGAATGAAATTAATTAGCTATATAGTATTAAGTATTAAGCCAATGGCAAGTAATGAGCATGATTAGAAATTAGTATTAACCATTATTAGTGGAATTTAATGGCTTAATAATGGTTAATGGTTCATACTAATCAACCGGAATAGGGTTGTAATGGGAATATGATGGGAACATTGGGAAGAACAACTTGGAAGTGGAAAACCCTGTAAAACCAATACGAAACCATCCCCAAAATTTGTTTGATTTGGTTTAACGAGTCGATAACGGATATGGATTCGATATATGATACTTTCTCAGTGTACCAATGGCTATATAATATACCACCCGACATGTGGATTTGATCATTGATAGTTAGACTTTCTCAAAATGGTTGAAGACCATTTTAGTATTGCAGGAGTTTTTTGTCCGAGACGTGCATGAAACACTGTAAACCGATAGGGCTCCCCCAAAAGCGACAGCCGAAAGTCCATTAAACTTGGCGTAAACCAAGCAAATACTATTGTGCACATTCTCTCTCTCTCTCTCTCTCTTTCTCTCTCTCTCTCTCGTTTTGTGGCAAATTTCCTTGGAACAATGGAGGGATTATTTAGCGATAACCTTAGCGATAACTTAGCGATAACCATTTGTTGCACTCGGTTCCCTGGCCAAGCCATAGAGCCATTTCCATAATTTTAGAAAGGAAATGAAAGGACATGAATGCAAAATGAAAAGAAAATGCGTGCAAAGTAAACGAAGATAAAAGGACATGAATGCACATTGGAATGAAAATGAAAGGAACATGAAGAGAAAATGAATACAAATGAAAGGAGCATGAAAGGAAAATGCAAGGAACATGTGAGGAAATGACTGTAAAATGAAAGCAACATGCATGCAAATGAAAGGAACATGAAGGAAAATGAAGAGAAATGCATGCAAAAGAATGCAAAATGAAAAGAACATGAAGTGCTGCCAAAGCACCTGAAACCAACAAAACAACTCCTCGATCCATTTACGAGCCTGTTTAGGAATGGATTTTGGCTTCATGTTGGATCTTGAATGCGCTGATTTCCACAAAACATCACAAAACCCTGGAAAGCGATAGGGCCCCCCAAAAGCGATAACCATAACAATAGCAACTACCCAGATATATATATATATATATAGATTTTGACGGGAGCTCATACGTTTTTTCACTTCACGATCTTTGCTTTGGCGCCCAGGTGGGCGATTCGGACCTCGTGCCCTGGCCATCGATTCGCAGAGAGTCGTACTTTTGGGGGAAACAGAGTTGGGCAGTAATTCTTCTGGCATTATTCTTCTATATAGACATTTATAGATGTCAAAAACACAGGCAACTGCCGTTTTTTTTGACCTTTGTAGTCTATGAAAATCTATGAACGGTGGATGTTCCAGCATGTCAGACTGGATTCCCCCTCAAGCTTGCGACGGTAGTATATGTAACCTGGTATATTCCTGGGTTTGTTTAAGGTGATTTGTTATTTCCCAATGGGAAATCCACCATGTGGGCAACCTTTTTGGGGACTATTCTTCCATTTTTTGGGAGTCCCTTATTGCAGATTGTAGATGGCATGTTTGAACTAGATGATTTGGCCACCAGCCATGACAGTGGCTATGTCACAGCATATCACAGCAGGGCAGGCATGTCTTTGGGCGGAAGAAATTTGGTGCTACTGCCCCAAGTCTACCAGTCATTAATGCTCATTGAATTTCGTGACAAACCGACCATCTCGAGGGTTTTCGATCCAAATGTTTGAAACTAGCACGAATTGCTCTTTGGTCTGTTCCATTGAGCAAAGGAGGTTGCAGCCCCATTCTTGATTAGAACATATTAGAACATATTAGAGCACCCATATGGCTCATACTGTGGATGGTTGCGAAATCCTGCACCAGTTGGTATTAATGGTTTATCCATGTTTATCCCCTTATGATCATATTATTTACAGTGTTTCATAGATTTCTATCCCCTTATGATCATATTATTTACAGTGTTTCATAGATTTCTATCCCCTTATGATCATATTATTTACAGTGTTTCATAGATGGTTTATAAGGGGATAGACCATATACCAACATGTTATAAACCATATAACCCTAGGGGATAAAATTTAATAGTTACCTAACTGTTGCTTCAACTGGTGCAGGATTTCGTTCGCAACCCTCCACTGTCCATCTGAGGCTCTCGCGAACCTTTGGCCCCAGGTCTCTTCGGGGATGGCAAGCGCCAAGGGTGAGCAGAATCAGCGGCACATTGGGAGATTCATCAACAAAAACATCATACATTTTGGGGATTCCAATGTTTATATCTAATATATGGTATATGTATGATATATATGTATGATTATATATGTATATATTATATATATATATACAATACATATATATATACAATATTATATATATATGGATTTCAGACTTGATTCGTTCACCTTGAAAGAACGCATATACGCATCACTAATTTACACTCCCTTTAAAGAGACGACACAACTGGAAGCTGCAGGCCAGAAATGCGTGGCTCTTGTCGTCCATGTTGGCTCTGCCGCTGTGCGCAGTGATCACCTTTGCCATTGAGGTTGGGTGGACATGTTCTTCGATGGTTAGCAGCGATTACCAGGATGAATTAACAGCATTCTTGTGAAATTCAATCATTTACTAAACTGTGTGATGGTGTTTTTTTTCTTTCCGGAGCATAACTGCCATTGTTTGTTGTGCTTGGGACACAGTTCAAGTCTTGCACACCATTGAACTGTTGGGCCCACCATGACTATGGATAATCAATGCCTGAAACCCGTTAAAGTACATATATTGTGTATTCAAGTATGTATAATAAATACATTATAATGGCCTTGATTTTTACTTTAAGTTAAATGATGATACTGATATCGTTACAAGGTACACATCAATGACACTATCAATATCAGTAATTGAAATCATTTTTTTTTTGTTCATCAATGTGTTCAGATATCCATGCAATATAGATGTATTTATGTATCTGTTCTAATGGTTTTTGGTTAATGCCTTGTGTTTCAGGCATGGCGAGGAAGTACTCTAGGCTGGCCGGGGTGCGGGGTACGTTCAGACACGGCTGGAGGTTTTTCAAGGGGTTGGATCACCTTGAGATGGTGATCTTGTAAGGAAAAATACTGATTTAATAGTGAGTTTTCATACAACATAGTGATTTACTACGGTAACGACATTGAAATATGTGGAGGGCGGGCCAGACCGCGAGGCCCCGGTAGTATGAAATACCTGTTCGTATATTTAAAGTCCGTGTATCTAAATGTAGTTCCCGTAGTTGTTTACTTGGTTTACTTAACTTGACTTTGATCAACTTTTTACTTATATAATAGTGATTTCGTAGTGAGTGAATCGATCACGATCAAACAAAATCATGCATACAATGTTTAGAGTACATTGATGTAAATTGCAAATTAACATATGAGTATGAATCAATACCTATTATTAATACCATTTTTAGGGGAATGAACATCCATTTACCAGCTATTTTGATGTTCACCAGGGGTACAAGGTTTTGACACACTGCCATATGTTGATTGTAGTTGGAGTATTACCTATGCTGTAAATTAAAGTTATATAGTTTATTTTTGTGAATTGTTACCACTGAGTACCTACATTCGATGGTGGTTTACTAACTGTTTCTAATTATTCCGTTTCTATCTTTTCGGGTTTAAACCAGATATAGCTGTTGATATTTGGAAGCGGAGCCCATCATTGCTGTCAAGTCTCCCAAAAAAGTCGGGAAATTGTGTGATGGCACTACTCCAAATCGATCTTCCGGCCGGTTGAACCACTGTCCATTTCCCACGGCTTGGTTGATCAATGGAGGGGGTCACTCCATTTTTTTGGAGCGACCCATGGGTGGCCCAGCAACATGCTCTTCAAAAGCTCATCATATGTCATCATGAATCTCCCAAATCCAGCAGGTCTGGAGTCTCTAGAGACTCTGAAGGAAAAGACTTTCGCGTGAGGCCTTCGGTCAGATTTGCGTGCCCTCAGAGTAAAACTCAAATTTGTGGAGATGGCTATGGATCAAAATGAGGGGATTTGTCGATGATATGTAAACGGGATTTTGGTTGGATAATAATATATAATAATGCCAGCTCTATGGATCAAAATTGACCTTTATGGATCTTACTTCATCTTATGATCATTTTATCTAAAAGATGATAAACCATGAGAAAAGGTTCCTAGCGACCGGGCCCAACGAATCGCACTGCCAGGACCGGCTGAGAGGAGAATAGTCGCAGTCGCCATCATCATTCCTCCGAGAACAGTCGCAGTTTGGTGAAATGAGATAACATGGTGTGCAAGATAATGAGTACCCTATGGTTATTTAACAGTTCGCCATGGTATAGATGGCCCATTTATAGTTGGTTTACCTATGGTTATTTAACATAGCCATGGTATAGATGGTCCATTTATAGTTGGTTTACCTATTGTTATTTAACATAGCCATGGTATAGATGGCCCATTTATAGTTGGTTTACCGTTCTAAAAAATGGTGATTTTCCAAGATAATGACTGGTTGGTGGTTTCAAACGTGACTTTTATTTTCCATAATATATGGGATGTTATCCTTCCCATTGACTTTCATATTTTTCAAGAGGGTTAAACCCACCAACTAGATGAGTAAATGAGTATAATTCTTGGTACAATGAGTATAATGTTAGATGATATACCTCATATTATACGCAAGATCCTCCTCACTTCTTCTGTTTTTGGTATAATGAGTATTGTGTGTTAGTACAGCAATAGTAAACCAACATAAACCACACATATTTTGATGGTTTGTTACACCCCATAAAAGGGTAAGACTGAGGATGGCGGATCCCAGTACTAACGTTAGCAGCTTACTGTAATGTCAGGCACCCAGCAGTTGCAGCCTGAACAGCCCAGATCAGTCCAAAGGACTGCCGGCGGGCCAAGAAAAAGTGTGTTCGGTGCCGACACTGTGCGGTGCTTCTTGTTTTTTTCCAAGGAACATCAGTTGGTTATGTGGATATCTCGTGATATCCCCAAACAAAATCAAACAAACATATGATATACTGATATACAAACAAAAATCTCTGTGTTTCCTCAGTTTCCCTTATCAAGAAATACATATATAATCATATATATATATGATCATAAATGTACTATATAAATCTATACTCTTTATGTGAGGATGGGTCAAAACCGACAATCATACATTTTTTTGGGGTGGGAAATCAACATCCATTCACCAGCTATGTTAGGAACCAATCCAGGTGGGCTGTGCCCCAGAGCCAGGCCCAACGCGGAAAGGCCAGAAGGACGTGGCGTGGCTGGCGATTCACCCATGGTATGGCTGGGGGGTTCCATAAATGGGATCCCCAATAGCTGGTTGGTTTACAACGGAAAAATCCCACTAAAATTGATGATTTAAGGGTACCCCCCATTTCAGGAAACCTCCATATATACATAGACTTTAGACTGTACACCCCAACAAAAACGCAATGTTGATAGGGAAAATGATGATGAACTGATAAACCATTTGCTTTTGGGTTTTCTGCCCTAGATTTTCAGACAAAACAAATGTTACCGACGCTTTTGGTTCCATCCAGTCCAGGACACTTGCGCGAATGGAAGTGGTCCCGCTGGGTGGGGATCTCTCAGTTGTGTGCTGCGCTGTCCAAGGTCACAAGTGAGGCTTCATTGCCCAAACATGGCAAAATGGATAGAAATGCTGGTTCCTTAAGTCCTGGAGGATCCCCAAAACCATAGGTTTCAGTACATAGTACTGGTCGAATTTTGGATGATTTGGGCGCACCTTTAGGAAAATCCCAAATAGAGAAAACACCAATTTTTAGTTGATTTGGGATTGATGTTCTATTTTTAGTTCAAAAATGGTTGATTTTTCAATTGCCGAGGTAGATGATATGCCATAGTGTGTAGTGACGTACGTTGATGTTTGTGGCCAGAAATGGGGAGATCTACTGACTCCGGCCGAGCCCTGGAGCCAATGTGGGCCCTGTGACTTATGAAATAACCCCCATGAATGCAATAGCTATAAAATAGCTATAAAATAGCTATAAAATAGCTATAAAATAGCTATAAATTAATATCATGAGCCATAGTTATTGGAGTTATCTGCCACAATTTTTTGCTATGGTTTGGGGGCTCCACATTGTATAAAAAGTTGTGTGTGAATCGCTCCTGAATTGGAGTAACGTTACTTGATGTTTGCGTGTGATGAAATGTAGGGAACCAGGTAGACCGGTAGACCCTTCAGAACTTTGTTGTTCTCAGAAGTGTTGGAAGCTATTCAGTTACTCAAAGGTGCAAAGTGTTTCTCCACAATTAGGTTGAGTGATTTGTTTTTGGTTACGTTTTAATACATTTCATCGGACAGTCACAATCTGCTTGCAGACAGGATCATTTTCTTTGTCATTGTGGCAAGGTACTGTATAGGACATGTTTTTTTGAGCAACCCAAAGTTCCAACAAGTTTGGTCGATCATGTTCCAATGTCTGGCACATTTTTTCAGGTTGCATTTTTTGTAGAATGATTTCTTTGTTTGTCATTGTGGCAGGGTTTCGGACATGTCTTTTGATGTCTTTTGATTCGAGAATTTGATAAACATTGGAAGACTCACATCCTCCAACATCAATCGACTGTTGCTCAGGATTCATGGTCTTGGCGTGAGGCGGTTTTCCCAGATTTTCCGGGTGGCGCTGGTTGAAAGTTTGGGCTGAAGGATAGCCAAAATCTGGAGATATAGAATGAATATCGACATCTTTGAGCATGATTTTTTGTAGGATGTGGATAGAGTTGAACTGACTACCGCATCATCATTTGCGGAAGAACTTGTTGGTGTTGATTCCACAAAAGTGTTGAGCCTCAGAAACATAAGAGACTGCAGCGCACTGCACGGCAACGTGTTTCTTCTA
>Ga0126342_10016978_pt1 | contig 12629 bp, 13 predicted proteins | sample Cyp1metagenome_FD_92528 | JGI IMG/M metagenome (GOLD analysis project Ga0126342, IMG submission 92528) | Coral microbial communities from Lord Howe Island, Old Settlement Bay, Australia - Cyphastrea 1 metagenome | ecosystem: Host-associated > Invertebrates > Cnidaria > Coral ...
CGAGAGGGCAAAGTGGGGCCGTGCGTACACCAATTCGGCGCTCAAATAGCTAGCCCCGGCCGATGACCCTTCCTGTTGTGGAAAACAGATCCGGCTGCTCGTAGCAGCTTCGAAGTCACAGTAGATATGATATTATATAATATTATATGCATTATAATACGTACAGAATTATATACATATAATGTATATAGTTAGTTTTATTATTATTATCATTATTTTTACTTTTTTATATAGTTGTGTCCATTTCCCCTTTTGAATCGTTTTGGGGCATGGGCGTGAACCATCACTTTGAGGTGGAATTATAGATAGTTATATATGTTTGCAGAGGAAAGGTAAGGAGCTCTTAAATAACATCATGTTTGTGCAACTGCAAAAGGTGGTACGTCATGATATAGTCTTGTCAAGCAGATGAGATAGAATTGACGGTCTAACTCTGTAGATCAATTGATCAAAAGTTCTGTTAGGAAGTTGACAGGGAGAGGTCGTGGATGGCAAACCGTCAACAGTTTTTTAAAGGTGTCACTGTGGCGGTTTAACGATTTTAACGAGGTTGCTTGTGCTGAAGCTGCTGAGTTGCTAGCAGGGGCACGCAGGCTGTTTGTGGCGACGGGTGCAGGATCCCCCAAAGGTGCCCCCCGATGTTTAGTCAATTTGAATAAGGCCTTAGGCCCTTTTTAGTTGTTGGTGGGCCTTGTTGTTGGGTTGTTGCGTTGTTACATTTGGAGGGGTTGAATCCCCATGACCACAGTGTCAGTAACGCCGTGCAGGCTGCGCAGGGACTCTGCCACTGCACCAATTACGCAGGCAAATGTCAGGTTGGCAGTTCTGCTCTCAGTTCCAGGCCTTTGGCAAGACATGGACCTTTACGAGGCAACATCAGGCAATGACAAAGATGGTAACTGGCGAAATTGCAAGTTGATTGAGACTCAGGCTGACACCAGAGTGGGACGTTCTTTTGATGAAACAGAGGCATGTGGCGCGTGCTCTTGCTTCAGCATCATGATGATGTACAGAGTTTGTGTATCTATTGTGACCACTGTTTATGCCATGCAGGAGAGGGCGGCGAAGCGACGCAAAGAGATCAATGACAAACCATTGCCGCACGTGAAGTTCTTAGTGCCACTCCACTACCAAGTGATTAAAAAGTAAAAATGAGTAAAAATATGTTTTATATTGTTTTATGTTGTTGGTCGAGGTCTCCAGAAAAAAAAAAATAGGAATGTGACTGGAGGAGCAGGTTTACCTGCAAGGTGCAACAAGGAGCGCGGATCATTCGCCCAAGGTCGGAAGTTCAGCCGCAGCACCTGCTAAGGAGAGAGAAATGATAAGGCAAGTAGGCAAATATGTGCCAAAGAGATTCAAAGAGCCTGGAAAGATTGGGGAAGCCTCAATTCACACACCAGGAAAAGTTTTGAAAATCAAAAGAGTTGCAGATCCTGTTTTTGCCAAAGTCCTAAAGTACCTTCGCAGTGGGGGCTTGGAACCTACAAGGAGCCTCGGGTAAGTCTCAAGAATCTTCCGAAGCTTGTGCGGGCTCCCAGCCACAGAAAACCCAGGATTCCAAATGCTGAGCATTGGGAAGTGTTGAATGACCCGAATAGACAGCCTAATTATCCAGAAAAGGAGCTTGGAAGGGGAAAGGATGGGAAAGGCCTTGATGGACATGGAGATTGACATATTCGCCAAGGCCCGAACCGGAAAGTCACACACTTCTCGGACCCCGGGGGCCTCGGAAGCTTAGCAGCAGATGGTCATAGCAAGCCAAGCTGATCCAAAATGATAGGCTGCCCAGGAAGATTTGGGTTGGGGCAAACATGTGCGACCCATGTCCGAGTGTTTTATTTGTCTTCACACGTCTCACATGTCAATTCGTGTTGTCATCGTGGCCATCATCATTATCACTACTAACCTATACAGGCAAAATTATTTATGTAGATACCATGGTACCATACTAGTATTGTCAGGCAGGTGGAGATGGTCCCTCAGATGAGACGCCATTGGAGCAGCTGCGGAAGAGTCATGGCATTGAAAGGTTGCCATTGATGCAGCGGGGTCTAAGATGTCTAATATATGAAATACGTGAAAAACAAAATGGTAAGGTCTGGCTGGTGATTTTGTTTATCACATTTTCCGAAGAGTGCCTTTGTCAGGCAGTTGAAGGCTTAACTTCCAAAAAGTTGTCGGGAAATTACGTGAATTCTGCTGGCGGAACACTGTTTTTACTGTAAGCGCAACATTCTGAACGCAGTCTTGAACGCCTTTTGAGGGCCGTTTGACCTTCAGTCTGCCAAACAGCTGAAATAAACCACATGTCGCCAGTAACATTAAGGATAGATATGTAATTGAGAAATATATGTATATATGTGTACACGCCGTTACACATACATGACATCATCTCAAATCACGGTAAATATATTTATTGCTTACGATGCTTACGCAACGTTGTGTGGATATAGCTGCGCGAATGTTGCAATTTGGAATGCCAAGGATACCATCACAAGCTGCTAAAGGATCCAAAGGTTGACTTCCCTTTGCCACAGCGGCTTCGTGGACATTGGCCTAAAGCAATTGGTCCCAACTGATGGCAGATGTGCTGAGTTCCAAGTTGCCCAAAGATCGACGGGACAACTCTCTGCGATTGTGACTTTGGATGGCCACAAGGAGACGCCATTTGAAGACTCTCAGGCCAGGGTCAAAAGAGGAGGACTTCATCAGATCATCAAGTGGCACGGGAGAGAGCATCCTGAACCAGAAAAAGTTCTGAATCTGAGGAGCAAAGTTTCGGCTTGGATGCATCCGTAGACACATGTCACTCACATTGATTAAAAAAAAGAAACACAATGAAAAAGGCCGAGAGCGCTGACGGCTGAACATCAAACCGACACAAAGAGTAAGCCGCAATGTGTGGAAAGGCACTTGCTCACCCCGTGGGGTGTGAGACATGCTGTGCGTTGAATCCGTTTTGGCCCAATTCCAGAATCATTTGAGACCTTATTGGGGAACGATTTCCACATGTGGTGCATCAGGCAGACAGAAGATGGCACTTGGGATTGCACTTGGGATGACCCAAAATGATCAATGGCTTATTTAATGGAGCTTGGTTGGGCCCCGTCTTCTTGTCCCAAAAACGGGGCCACTGGGCCACTGCGCCACTGCGCAATGCTTCCAGCCGTTCGAGAGAGATTGGACTTTCTGGGAGAAGAGTATGACGCCTGCCCTGTTTGAGACCCAACATCTTTTCAACGTTTGTCGCTCTAAAATACTCTAAATCCCATAAAGACATATATAAAGACCCACAATGACCCAAGTAATTCAAAAAAGTAATCCGGAAAGATTATGGGGAAAAAAACTAGTTTGCAATGCAAAGGTTTTTTTGATTTGTTTCCCGGCCATCTGAGGAAAGACTTGTGGCTGAGAACAGCCGTTTGCAACACTTGTTGAAGCAGAGTGAGCCACCCGGCAGCATTTGCTCCTCCGACCCGTTCCCGGTGATGATGTGCGATGTGTCTCCCTATGGGACATCTGAGGTTTCCGAGTCTTGACACTCCGGAAACAGCTGCTTGACATGCAAACCTCTGTCTATCCCTAGAGGGGTGCTGGGATGAACCCACATTGACACATGTTAATCGTTAACCCGCAAAGGCTATCCAATCTATCCAACGGTTCAGTGGGTTTCAAATGGCCAAGCTGATCTGTCAGGACCTGCTGAATAAGATCGCACCATCGCAGAACAGTGTGGATTTAGGCCCCAAAGAGGCGTTCCTTGGCTCAGCAATGAATTTTGAGTAGTTGGAAGTTATCACATCCTCACAAGAATTGGCACGACATTGTGAACAATTTCTGAAATGTCGTGGGGAGCTGAAGCTGCAAGGTGGACGCAGGCACAGCATGCCAGGCAAGATGTGTTTCTGCATGTTGTGGAGCGTGAATAAGTAAAAGACCGCACTATAAAGACCATGTCAAACAAGGAGGGTTGTGCAATTTGCATAAGGCAACACTACACAACTGCTCTGACATTAAATTGACATTGGCATCCTTCTACCCGACCCTGACACAAATCTGGTCAGGAAACGGCCTGAGTTCATTCCTTCAAAGATTTCAAAGGATGTGGTCACCTGCGAAGAAGTAGGGCCTGCTACGGTGGTCACTGGGCAGTCTAGCGATGTCTAGCGTTAGCAAATATGTTGGAAAATTTGGAAACAATTCATCCCAAAGGCTGTGGTTTTTATGCCAGCAAGGCTGGTTCCATCCTGAAGCGAGAGGCTGGGCTCGCAGCTCGCGTTCAGTAGACTCAGTAGACTCAGTAGACTCTACCGTCATACCCCATGGTTTTCCTGGTTTCCTATGAGTGTTGGCAGGATAGCTTTGTTGGGACAGATGGAAATGGCAAAGCGGTGCTTCAGACCTTTGGAATTACCCCAGCTCCGGGTACCTTGGCGCATCATGGCGCATCGCGATCTCGCGATGATTTGAGCATCGCGATCCGAAACAGTTCGAAATTCTGCCCCTTAAGGTGGCTCAGAACAAGCTCCATCGGCTCCATCCAAAGATCCAAGTCGAGCAGGGGATGATCCAGAAGAATCAGTCACACAGCAGATTGATCCTGGAAAAACTGGCCGTTCCATGTTGCGATGTCAAAGTGCTGGAAGAGCAATGTCCAATCTTGTTCTATTCCAGAGGGGTGACGTTAACCGCTTCGCTTGAGTTTTCTCAAACGTTTCATGGTGCCTTTTCTTTTAGAATGCAAGCGCATGCAAGCGCACTCAGGTTTCTCAACTGATATTCCTCGACGTCATACCAGTTTCTTGGTTGGCCACTGCTTGAGAATTGTTTGACGCAACCACTCTTTCTAACATCCTATAAGCATACGGTGGTTTCCTGAACTGGGAGACCTCCAGTTAGGGTCATTTCCAAGCCAGAAACCATCATGGTGACTGAACCCCCCATCGTTGAATCAAGGCCGTCATCATTTCGATCAATGCTGTGGTGGTTGGCCTCAGCGCTGTCGCTAAGCTGTAGATCGACTGGGTCTCACCGCGACATCGATCTGGGAGTTGACTGGACGTTTTCTTAGGGAGGCAACCACATGTCCTAAAACGTCCTAAAACAGAAAGAACATAAGATACATCAAGATACTAGATAAATCTAGATAAGGTGATGATGTTCAATGATGTTCATGCACGTTTGGATCACACAAGAGCCAAGAGCTACTGTATGATTGCTTGGAGCCCGAGTTGGGCTCGCAGCAGGATGCAAAAGGGAATTTTGACAGGGACAGCTGGCTACTTTAATTCAGGTGTGGCTTCAATTCCACCATATTCAGCCATTGGCCATCATTGGCCATTGGGCCATTGGCTGGTTGTCAGTGCTTTGTTCCACTAGTCTTGAATTTGACTCTTGGTCTAAGGATATCTGCCCAGACCACACCGCAGAGCCCTCAGGAGGTTTTACACCTGGCAACGCTATGAAATCCAGCGTGGCCAGGTTGGTCAGTTTGAACTTTGGTTTGTGTGTGTGTGTGTATGTCAAGCTCTGTCCATAAGAGTTCGAAGCTTCTTTGGTACTTCCAGCAGGGGGACTGTCTACCCGACAGAAGTGAGCTTCTGTGGCAGTGTTCATATCAGTGAGGACGCTCACAATATCAGTGAGGACGCTTTCAGACGTACCTGCGAAAGAACTGTTGTTTTCAAACCTTTGTAAATGCTGGTGGCACAAATCTTCTAACTAGAGCCGCTCGTGTCGGTATATGTATGCCACAGATCTCTGGGTCCCAAACACCCTTGATGTTTTGCGCTGACATGGCACTGAGCCAGCGGCGTGATCCGAACTCCGAACAGTTATATAAATTGACAGATGTCTTGGAGAACTTGGCTGTCTAAGTGAAACATAGTAAAACCAGTCAAGGGATACATACCTATGGGGTGAGACCCGAACATCAGCAAGATTCATAGTGATACTGACATACTAGCTAGAGAGTTTCGTCTTATATTTTGTGGAACATAGATAGAGTGCTTGAAGCTTGTCCTTGCTGACTGTTCAAGCGGGCGTGTTTGTGTGATTTTGTGTGTGTGTGCGTGGCCTAGAACGGAACCTTTGACTCATGCATGCTTTACACATGAAGATCATGAAGCCTCAGGATTTTTCAGTGAAGTAAAGACTGGAGTATGTCTCCAGACTTCATCCCACGACGAACTGTTCAACCGTTGTTCAACCTGCCTTGTTTTCAGCTTTTCGGAGCGGAGGTTTGGGTGATCTTGGAGATTTTTTTCACTGCCTTTTTCACCCTGGAGGTGATCGTGAAGATGAGACTTGATGAAAACAAGCTGTTTTGTTTGATTTTTGAGAGCGATGTTTAAACCTGGGTCATTCCAATTCATTGAACAATAATACTATAATTACTGTAATACTACTATTACTATATAATACTGCTAGAAGGTGAGTTTGTGGTGTGCTTTTTGACAACTTTTGATGTGCATGTTTGAACATGTTTGAACATGCGAGGAAAGTCTTCAGCATCAGAGAATTTCTGTGTGGTCCGGATTGGTATTGGTCATGGTTTGATTTGTTTTGTGTTGGCCTGGCATACCTGGAAATGTGTTCCTCGACTGAATTTGGAGCTGGAGATCTGCGGAAGTTGTGTGTTTGCGCTCCAACCGAATCGTGCAGTTGACAGTAAGGCAACATCGATGAATTCCTCTATTGAGATATTCAGAGATATTGCATGATATTGCAAGGTTGAGTTGAGATATTGGAGGGAGATGAGATGACATCGGCAAACTGAATAAAATCAGAAGTGCCAGAAGGGTTGGCATGTCGGTAGGTATGAGTCTGCCGTCGTCTGGCTTGGGCACCACAGACTGTCGCGCTGGGGAGTCGGAGGGAGGTGCTGGATTTGGCGCTTTGAAGCTTGGCAAAGGGTAGGTTGTGATGGATTGTGGAGTTTAGAAGTGAAAGGATCCTGAAAGTCATGGAGAGTGATAGCCAAACCATTCAGATTCAGAGAAACTAGACAGGTTTTTTTCGTTCAGGAATGGACAGTCCGATGATTTAGCATATCTTAGCATGTCCAAACAAGGAAGATGTTAAAGTTGGCTCGCTTGGGAAGAATTGTGCGTGCCTGAGACGATGGCAAGCTGAGCTGATGTGTCTATACAGCAGTGATCTCCACAAAATTGAGACAATGTTCAGCCATGTTCAGCCAGCAGAAAGGTACGATTGCTGAAGTTCAAAATCTTCGTAGAGCTCAAGCTCATGCAGCAGCCTCAGTCACTGTGATAACTTGTGTTTGGGTTTGGTTGAAATTGGGGTATATGACGTATATTTATAGTTGATGGCCATTTAATGACGAATTCACACCAAAATAGTGAATGGGGAATATGATAGTTGAATTTCCCAACAAAATAGCCAGTTAATGGGGAAATATGATCGTTGATCCATTGGAATTGGGGCTACACTATGCTACACTGTCAGACACAGCCATTTGCACTGAGGATACAAGGCGTTTTCACAGGACTACGAGTCCTGTTCTGGGCAGTCATCCTCCTTTGCGCTTGCAGTTTGGTTGCAGCATGTTGCAGCCAAAGCTAAGGAGCCACGGTTTGTACTCACTGATTTGCTGGTTCAAACTAGTTCAAACCAATCAACTTGGCGAAGAAATCCTTCCGAGAGCACCAACTTCGCTGAATTCTTGTTACTGTAGCTGGGACCCAGCTCCACGCAAAGTTTCAAGCGCTTCAAACTTTCTGAATAAGTAAGCTGCAAGGTATCTACTTGCTTGGAGTGGTTTGCAAGACCCTTTTGTCTCAATATGTAACTCGGTTAAAAAGAATGCAAGCGGTTTCTTTGCAGTCAAGACTCAAAGAAACCGTTTGAATTCGATGATTTCGATGCTGCATCTCTGCTGCATCTCGAAGTCTCCCTTTCAGGAAGAGTTCTCCACTGTGTGGTCGACTTAGCTGATAGGCTTCCAGCCGTTCTGATGCTTGATCATCTATGATTCACATTGATATCATGTGCATGGTCGAAAGTGGCAGGATGGATCCCAAAATCAGCTAAAATCGATTGATTTATTTTGTTCTCCACATTTGGCCATGTACTCGTATGTCCATGTATGTCCATGCCCTGTATTCGGCTCCTCATTTTCAAACACAATTTCTCTACTCAGGCCGGCCGCCATGTTCACCAGTTTCCGCTGCTTCACAGATGGTTGCTCTGCATATGACGGCACTCCCTTGCAAGAACGGATCCGACGCCTGAAACAAAATAGAAATGTGAGGCCAAGGTTGGTCCGTGGGCTGGATAGAAATCTGCGTGATTTTGCAATGGTCTACATATATCTACAATTATCATCAATTATCTACATATAGGATGGCCCAACACTGCACCACGAGTGTACTAGAATCACTAGAAGTACTAGATGATCTGACGCATGTTATACGCAAGTGCAGAACTGGCACCAGACTTTTATGTTCAATAATGTGGTGAAAAAAGTGTTGCCAATTGATTCGACACTGGGCCCAAACCAAGGAAAAGAGGTGGGAGGAATTTGGATGACAGCGTACATCCTGGTGCTGCTTGGCAGCAACAGATTCTGCTTTGCTTGTCATTGCCACGAGAGGCCTCTGATTTTGGGAATCTGACCTTAAAGACCCACAATTTTCTGCAACCTTTGAGACTCCGAGATGCTTTGAATCAGTTCGCTAACTTCTTTGTTGCATGTTTTTTCCACCCGCCACGTTGTGTTTCTGGAAAGCTGAGGTTTTTATTTATTACGATCGGAATTTTCAATTTGACGCTAAGCGTTGATTTCGGCCATGGAAGTCATGACAATCCCTGCTCAAGACTTTTTGCTTTGCAGAGTACTCAAGTCCTTAGGGGAAGACCAAGATGCAATCTTGCGTTTTAGAGCTGGTCCCGAGCTGTGATGTTGTGATCACATTATGGACCGCGGTTGTATCTCCGAAAGCACCGTTTGCATGGGCGCAGTTGTTTTCACTGTGTTTGTTTCGTGCGTTGACCACGTTTTTTTGGACAGACTCACTTTCAAAGAGTGTTGCAGTTGGCTTGGTACACCTGAAAGTTCTACCACTACTACTACTACTACTGCTACTACTGCTACTACTAGTACTACTACTACTACTACTACTACTACTACTGCTGCTGCTGCTGCTGCTGACTGCTACCTTTGACTACTACCACTCACTACCTACCGCTGACTGCTGCAAGCATTGCTATGCTTCTACTTTTGCCTTAATTCTGTATATATATCGGCATCACAAGTGCATTTTAAAACTTTACAAAATTCAGGATTATGGCGGTGTTCATTGACAACGTTAATGATGGTAGCGCCACCACCTCAGTGTGAATATTGCAACAAATAGTTGAGCGTGTTTGATTTTGGATTGTGGGTCCGTCAGCATGAATAAAGATCAAATCGCAGGACAGATGCGATGCATGAAATGGACTTAGTGATTTATTGCAGTCACGCACCGCTCTAGGTGAAAAAGAAACAGTACACCTTGGGAATGACGGCAGACAAGACCGAACTCAACCTTGCAGACAAATTGAAGGGTATGTGTTTCAACTCGGGCGTTGTCAAGCGTCAGGATTTGGAGGACCATGAAGGGTTTGCGGTGACTGCCACAGCGTTAGAGTGAAAAAAACCTGCAAACAACTGCATTACGGGCGCATGGACATTGAGGATGATTTGGAAGAGGAACCACGATTCACAGATGGGTTGCTCAGCTTAAATCAGAAATCATGTTTGCAATGGTTGACATGTTTGATTTCAAAGATGTGTTTGAGAGTTGTCCCCAAATGAGCCTTTTGTAACATACCCACGTTGAAAAATGTTGATGTGTTATCTTTGGGTTTATACTTAATTTATTGGGATTTATTGGGGATTAATTATGACCATTCAAGATATGAGTAACTATACCTGATATACCGTACCTATTTGTGGATAGGGTTATATTATATTTTTCATGGCCAGCATGAGAATGTAAATCAAGTTTCTTCGAAGGCATGCCAAGGATAGCAGTGATTACTTTGATTTTGATTCTGCAGACCCGAGACTGCGCAGGCAAGATTTTGAAGGCCGATGCAATCGGACATTTGGGTTGCATATATGGTGGCATTGTATAGACATTGTATATCAAGTGTTTGTCAGATTTGATGCGAGTTCTTTGACGGCAAAGTTCAGATTCCACATTTTCACAACAAAGATGAAATATAATGTGTAATTAAGTATCATGTCATGCATATAATTTTTAATTATATATACAGTATATATATATACACAGATGAATAATCCGGAGAAGCAGATGCAACCTGCATAATTATTATGCCCAAAAGTTCACGCCAATGAAACGTGTTGGACATTGGACTCCCTGGACGTGTTTTGCCTCAGGATCAAGAGAGCCATGGGTCGTATCTTGGCAGTTGATTGCGTCACATTGATGATTGACCTTTGAACCTTTGAGCTAAAGAAGCAGGGCCGCATTTGTTGCAAGGGACAGGTCGGACATGTGTGTTGTGTGAGTCTGCTGAGGTTCAGGCTGCATCATCACAAAGCGAACTTTTAATTCCTGGTTGCTCCACAACAATGAATTGCTGGAAAGCCTCGATGATGCGGAAATCGCATACGCCTCGGTGCCAAGCGAATAGACTTTCCAGTCACCTTCCTTTGAGTGTCACTATCCTTTGAGTATGTTTGTTGATGTTTGTTGATTGTTGTTTGGCCTTGCTGTTCACAATCGTTGGATTTCAGGACACCTCCAGCAAATTCGAGCTCTTTGACGTGTTGGACATAGACCTTTCCGGCAAACTTCCGTTCCAAGCTAAGAGTGGATCTGATGCGGATATCTGAACAGCGCAATGATTGGAATTGATATGTGCTAGTATTCAGCAGTTGAAGAAGACGGAAGTCTTCAAATTGTCCTTGGTATATGTCGATATATTGAACGGCAGATAACGGCAGAAGGCTGTTGATTGTTTTCCCAGCGAGGTTCCGTGAAACCGTGGAAGGTCTCATGAAGTGCCGCGGGCCCGTTTCGAAAACAGTTACTCGACTTGAAACTGATAACTGTTGATTGACTTGTGGCATTGCGCTGTTTAGCTGATTTTATCTGATTTTATATCTTTGGATGTTGCATTGAATGGCAAACAACAACATAGAGGACATTCCTGAAGCCCGTTGAACCCAGAAAAATCCGGTGTTGGCTCACTTCAAGAGACATCTCACCCAAGGACATTATCTCGATCCGCTTGCAACTTGCTTGCCACTAGATATGGATTTGAAGCAAGCATATCCAATTGGATTTTCTCTGTCGATACTATCAGATCTATCAGGAGCCTCAAGTAGGATCCGATGAAAAAATGCTGTGATGCATTGTGATGCTTGAAGAATCAGAAGAATCCTGATGGGATTGTGACACATTGTGACTGCGGGACAGGCGGGTTCGATATCTTACTCGACTTGTGCAGCAAATCCACAAGAAGCTTGACTGTCCAGCAGCAATGATGTGAAGCAAACAGTTTTGTAGGACTCGGAGCCCATGTCTTCGATGTTGGAGCTTTCCAACATCATTTAGAATTTTGTTAGATATTCCGATTCCGGAGATGATTTCTAGAGCCGTTTTTTGGAGATCAAGAATTGTCATGTTGTCGAAGACAACATTGGCCGTGGGTTAGGGCCCATGGGAATATCCTCTTAGCTATCTCTTAGCTGTGGCCATGTTTTTCCTATCCTAACAACTGTTAGGCTGGTGCCACTGGACTTAGTTTAGGCATTTGCATTTGCAAATCTGTTGAGAGATCCAAAGTTGACGGCTGGCTGACTCGCTCAATGGAGCTTGGAAAGCCAGCCCTGCTGCCTGCATCAAAAAGGTTCTGGGGACAAAGACCATTTACAATTTACAGGTGCACTTCCCAAACATGAAAGTCCTTTTCATCCTGACCTGCCGTGTATTGGTAGCGATGGCGGAATGAAGATCTGATGTGGCAATATGTGGCAGACATTGATAGACATTGATTCCGAAGACACTGTGGACAGAATGCAGCAGCTTGCAACTTCGGATTTTATCATATATAACCTGCAGGAAGAATGGTTTACATGTATTTTTTGAGTACAGCTGCTGTTCATTGTTGGTCCTGCTGCGGATTGTGGTGGCAAGACATGTGAGCTAGTCTGAGCATGTTTGAGCTGCATGATGCTGATGCTGCATGCACTCGGCATGAGTTTTGTTCGTGAGTTGAGATACTTCCAAATGTTCAAGTATTCAAGGATATTGAAGGCCATGTGTACTGTTCTTGGCAAAACCTTGTTTTCTACCCTTTTCATCCCTTATCCATCCTTTTCCTGTCATGAGTCTGAAAATATGTCGAATCGCACTGAATTGCAAGCTCACAATGAGATGATGAGCAAATTTAATCAAAGTCCTTCTAATCCTACCATCTCTCTTGCAGGGTGGCCGTGACGGATTTTCTACTCTGATCTTTCCATGGTGTACAATGTAGATTGCACTTATTTGCAGTAGCACAAGTTGGCTTCTCATCTCATGCTTTCACAGATTGTCTTGCGATGTCTTGCGGGATGACTTCCCAAACATCAAAGTCCTTTTCATCCTGAC
>Ga0126342_10016979_pt1 | contig 12629 bp, 12 predicted proteins | sample Cyp1metagenome_FD_92528 | JGI IMG/M metagenome (GOLD analysis project Ga0126342, IMG submission 92528) | Coral microbial communities from Lord Howe Island, Old Settlement Bay, Australia - Cyphastrea 1 metagenome | ecosystem: Host-associated > Invertebrates > Cnidaria > Coral ...
ATGTACATACATGTACATACATGTACATACATGTACATACATGTACATACATGTACATACATGTACATACATGTACATACATGTACATACATGTACATACATGTACATACATGTACATACATGCACATACATGCGCATACATGCGCATACATGTACATACATGTGCATACATGTGCATACATGTGCATACATGTGCATACATGTGCATACATGTGCATACATGTGCATACATGTGCATACATGTACATACATGTACATACATGTACATACATGTACATACATGTACATACATGTACATACATGTACATACATACATGTACATACATGTACATACATTTACATACATGTACATACATGTACATACATGTACATACATGTACATACATGCACATACATGTACATACATGTACATACATACATGTACATACATGTACATACATACATACATACATGTGCATACATACATACATGTGCATACATACATACATGTGCATACATACATACATGTGCATACATACATACATGTGCATACATACATACATACATACACATACAATCATACACACATACATACTAATACATACATGCTAATACATACATACCAATACATACATACCAATACATACATACTAATACATACATACTAATACATACATACCAATACATACATACCAATCAATACATACATACATACATACATACATACATACACACAGACATACATGCATAGATACATAGATACATAGATACATAGATAGATAGATAGATAGATAGATATAGATAGATAGATAGATAGATAGATACCATACATACCATACCATACCATACCATACATATACCATATACCATATACCATATACCATATACCATATACCATATACCATATACCATATACCATATACCATACCATACATACTTACATACATACATACATACCAGTACCGTACATAGTACTGCACAAGGCGGTGGCGGAAGTTGCAAGGATAGGAAACTATAAGAGAGGTGAGCTGTTGTGACGCATGGATGGCAGAGCGAATCCACTGATGGACCGAAAACGTGGTTCGAGTTATGATTCTTGGAGTGGTTGCAGTGGTCACGTCACCTACAACTGCTGGATCTAGAGTGGTGTAGTGTAATGTAATGTAGTTGTAGTTGTAGTTGTAGGTGTAGTTGTAGCGGAACTTGTAGGTGTAGTTGTAGTGGTATAGTTGTAGTGGTATAGTTGTAGTGGTATAGTGTAGTGGTATATATAGTGTAGTGGTACAGTGTAGTGGTACAGTGTAGTGGTGTAGCGTAGCGTAGTGTGGTGTAGCGTAGTGTGGTGTGGTGTAGTGTGATAGTGTGGTGTAGTGTAGTGTAGTGTGGTGTAGTGTGGTGTAGCGGGGTGTAGTGTAGTGTAGCGTAGCGTAGTGTAGAGTGGTGTAGTTTATTTTCACCTTTTCGCGCGCTTGCATCTTCTTTCTTTTGACTCTTACTCTTCCCTGATCTTCTTTCTTCTTCCTTTCTCTTCTCTGACTCTTCCCACCTCTGCTGTTTCATCTGTCCATATTGTCAGCAGTTTGACTTCTAAACTTCCTTCGGTTATATATATATATATATACTGACACATTGGTCCAGATTTCGCTGGCTAACAGGCATCCTGCTTTGAATTTAGTGCAGAGGCCGCGACGTGAAGTCCCTGTGAGCCTTAAGGAAAAAAATTGACACATTAGATCACTATTCTTATTCCCATCGAGTGTCAAACCCCTACACTTGTGGCAGAAGTTGGCGCCAGGGACGATCATTCAGGTCAGATGCTCGGGTGGGTCACTGGAGAGCGCGGCTGGAGGTTGGGCAAGAAGTCCCAAAGGCACAGATGGGGAAAATCTTGTTGGACCCCTCCTCAAAATTGGAATGCCTATGATTTTGTAGTATATATTTTTTGTATATTCTTACCTGCCAGTGGCTGTATCACATTTCCATCACTTTTATGTGATGTTCTTCCAGTTCTTCCGCTATTTTTCTTGGTCAAGTGTGCCAATGATTGCATACACCTTGTTTGATACCTCCCCTCTCGCTGGTGGTCACTTATCCACATTCATTTCATTTTCTTCCTGATGCTCTGCCATTATCCACCAGGTGTTTGTGGTTTATTGAGACTGGAACTGTTTATGCACTAGTTATCGGCGATCATGCAATCATATGCAGACGACCCCCATCGTCAGGCCACTTTGGGGATTGGTAAAATCAAACAAATCAAATCCCTATGATCAGAAGTCACATTGATCATATCCATATCCCATAGCCCATAGCCGTCCATAGCCCAGGGACGACGAGAGGCCTGGGACTGGACCTTCTCCGCCGGTGCGCGACCTCCTGGGTTTTTACCGTTGCCGGGTTGCCGGGACGACACGGGACAGGATGGATCGTTAAGCGCTGGGGTCATAATGCCATAAATTCCAGGTATATGTATAATATATATGTATAATATATATGTATAATATATATGTATAATACACACATGTACATGTGTAAAATTGTAGGTCTAGATATGTATGTAGAATCATTACATAATATTGTGATATGCTGTGCTTCGACGTGCAAGGGCAAACCTTCGGCAAAACTCGCACCGACTCGCTGCATCCACGGAGTCCATGGAGATAGAAACGACAGCGGTGCCTCAAAGAAAGTGAGTTTCGTTGGTGGTTTTTTCATCCAGAAAGAATGGGTGATTGCAACATTACAGCAACATTACAGCACCTGCATTGCAGCAATTGCATTGCATGCAGTGCACTTTGCAAGATGGATTTATGTGACTGGCTTTGACTTTGACGAGCATGGCGAGTGGGTTTTGAGCTCCTGAGAATGAGAGGTGGCCTCGAATGGTTGAAGGGTGAGATCAGAAACAAGTGCTACCAATCTATAGAATCGGAAGAGTGAGCATATCCACCAGCATTTGCCATAAACTGAAATAAACTATAAACTTATAACTTATAACTTGTGATGGGACCGAGTGCTCCGCACAAAGGTTGCCGTCTGGCAGACTAGCATGATGGTGACAGGATTTCCCCGTATCAATATCGAAGGCAACCACACATCGGAGGCTTTCCATTGCCATGTTGGATTGCCAGAGAGTAGAATCGAATTGGAGTCACTTCCCTATTTCTTCCTTTGGCTGGCAGCGACATAGCATAGAATAATTAGTGGATTGCAAAATCATTCGGAGATGTCTGACGCTGTGCTTGATACAATGTCAATGTGCATTCACAGATATATTGGTCTGATATGTAGTCACTCTTTTACATTTCATGCAGCCTCTTCCAGCACCTTTCCCAGGCGGTCTTGCGCAACCTCGGCTCAAGAGCGGACCGCAGCTTCCGCTAAATTCGGAGCCAGCATGTTGATAGTGGGAAGCTATCAGAATAGTCAATTTTGTGGGCTCAAATTCCCGCCCGTCATCCCACCAGATACTCAGTTGATTCAGTAGGACATGCTACATCACAACCCGTATCACGTTGCACAAAGGGTTGCTCCGGGCAGTGAAGACAAATCAACAATGTAATTATATAGTATGCCAACCACCTAGACAGAACGGACAAGTCTTCAGGAGATTCTTGGTTAAAGAGCTGGCAACTACCAGGGATAGGTTAAGAACTTAAGTAACAGCAGAGCCTGCGCTTCGCAGCCCATGCAATGTACTACGGGCCTCGTCAACGAGGAACCGTCAAGCACGGTGGCTCAGTCGGGTCAGAGTCCAAAGTGGAGCCTTGGAAAGATTGGATGGCTACATTTCTTGAAGATGGTCCTAATCAGAAGGTGCTTGGTGGTGCTTTGTTCCATTCTGTTCCTTGAGCTTCTTTGAGCCACCAGACCATCGGACTGTCATTTGCCGAGTCTTTGACACTGGTGCAGGTCGTGGCGACTCTTGGATGCTGAATTCGGCTGCGGATCCAGGGACTTGGGATGACAATCAGCATGGAGCACGTGAGCACGCGTGAAATGCTCAAAGCGTTCCATTTGGTGCCTCCATCAGGCAGCAAAAGAAGACCTAGAAATGTGCAGAGATTAGGGTAGCCATGGGTAGCCCCAAACTCCACGAAAAAGGGATAAAGACTGAGATGGCAGGTGCAAGCATTTTGGTTGTGGTATCCCCTGGTTTGAGAGACACGTCCAACCGGTTGCCATGCTGGGAGTCCAAGGAAAAGACCGCGGCTTTGGTCAGATCATCCCTGAAGGAAGTGCCTGGCCTGTCATGTTTGTTTGTTGGTTGTAATTCCTCCAAGGATGCTAAGACTGCTAAGAAAGTGTGCCAAGATGTGACAGGGCCTTCATCTCTTGGAGAAGTTTCATGCTCTCCTGCTCAAGGGCCTCCATGCATTGCATGTTGGTACCTGGTGCTGTGCACCCGCAGGTGAAAACCAGACGCTCCCAGTGAGCCGGGAGCAGCTGAGATATGGCGTCTTTGACTTGTGCAAAGGCGAGGACGGTTGCCCAGCGTCGAGATCACACTTCTGTTGATAGATCCTTTGACTGATTCACCTGGTTCGGTGGGGCAGCCGGAGTGCCCTTGAGAGGTTTCATCTAGGAATCTAGTGGTACCGGAAAGGTGTACCGTACACATCCGTGTGCAATGTAATGCAACGAGAACACACGCAGGCACTTCAGTGATAAGAAGCCAGGCACAAAATTCCACACTGCCGTGAAAATTTAATGAAAGTTCACGAAAATACAATGAAATAATGAAATAATATGAAATCTATAGATAAAAATTGGTCGTTTGCGGCCAGGTGACGAAGTCTCTTTCCTCAAGGACCGTCCTGATGTCCTGCTGATGGCATATTGGATGTGGCCTTCTGCAGGACTGGGATCTTCGAAACGGCTCCGCCAAGGAGATTGCCGTAGATGTCCAGGCGGAGCAGCTTTGAATCCTTGAACTGTTGCCATTTCTCTAACTTGGCCTTGGATCCGATCCCAAAAACCATAGATTCAATACTGGGTGGTCTCATTTTGATCGAGGAATCCCAGTTTGATTTTAAGAACCCCCTTGCTGCCCTAGCTGATGATGGCATGATATGGCATGGTTGATAGACGTTGACACTGGCGAATGCCAGGTGATGATGCAAAAGGGTCAAAATGTGCACGAAATCATCCGACAAGCTGCAACCAATGGTTATCAATACCCAGCTGGGGCCTTGGTTACATTGGGTTGACTTGAAAGAGGTAGAAGGTAGAACTCACTAGTTGGTACTGGATGTTTCAGGCTGTTTCAGATCAGTGGTGCTTTTGCCATTTCCCACCTTGAAACTGAGAAACAGTCGTTTCAGGCTGCTTTCATGCCTCAACAGCCTCCACCCGGAGTGCAATGTACAGGGGTCGTGAAGCGATGGCTCAATGAGAAAGGCAGGGGGATGGAATCCAAGCACGTGTGATAGGATCCAGTCAGTTTCGACACTGGATGGTTTTCAACTGGATGAAAAGGCCTTCCAATTGGAGGTCAACCTTTTGTGTGATTCGTGATGTTGGGACCTGCAAATCCACCAATGTGGCTTTCTCAGGCTAGTGCAGGTGGTAAAGATTTTTGCATTGATGCCAGATTAGCTGCCACATCGCTAAAGTCTGGCTCGAGGCTTTGGTTTCCTTCGGCCAGATATGGATATGGGTGGAGAGGACAGGGTGTGGAAGCTGGTAAGGATTGAGGAGAAATTAGGGATTTGAAGGGTCGGTGGTTCCAATTCTATCAGCTTTAGATTCCCCCAAACCTACGGCATCATGGCTTCGATTACTCTGGGATTTGGTAAATGTTAAAACCTATCGTTGGGCACACACGCATGGGGTGGTGATCCTCATAGATTCATAGATTCATAGATCTGCATATGCCATTTTTTTCTAGAAACCGTGATGGTAGATTGGGAAGGCCACACCAGGGTCAATGCTCCAGTGCTTCAGTGGCAGTGTTCTTGTCATGCTTTTCAGGACATATATGTCCACAGGTCTGCACTGGACGAGGGCATCACCGAACTCCAGTCCGGGGATAAGGTACTGTTTTTGAGGCCTGAGTGTCGTGGACGAGTTTTTTCTCAAAGAACCCCGCATGCATCAATAGATCCTTAAAAATCCTCAAGTTGAAGGTAATGTGAGCATATGACTTGCACTTGACAAAAGTCTCACGGAGCCTGTTGAGGCTAGATGATGGCAAGGCTGGGCCAATGCTGCAGCCGAACCTGTCAAATCAGTTCTCAAATGGTGGAAAAATTGTTGACTGATGGTGTGTGGAAGTCACTTCCTAAGGCGATGACCTGTAAGACCCAGCTTCTCAGATCTTCTAATGAGCTCTAGACATTTTGGACCATACCCAGCTCAACGCTTGGCTCTTGAACCAAATCTGAACTGAGACTTTCAGTTTAAACGTTCAACTAGCAGATGGCCAATAGCCAGTGGACCCTGTTGTTAATGGTCTATGTCTCCTTGTCACATACTGGTAAATCAGATTTGTAGCAAAGCTTTTTGTTGGCCCAGTAGCCAGCTATTGGGTAGAACAGGATGGCTTTTTTGGATGAACCTGTTGCAGCTTCCACTGCCAGGGTCGAGGCAAGTTCAGAGCAGCCAATGCTCCCCGGCTTGACTTCGCTGTACCCCATTGATTCCTCTATCCCAGCGTGTTGGTTTTCTTCATTTTGTCATGTCTGCTGCATGCGATCGTGTCAGAGTTTTATCGAATCAAATAACATTTTTGTTGGTGTATATATAATGATATATGTATGCGTATGCGTATCTGTATGTGTGTCTGTGTGCGTTTGCAGGGATCGGGTCACCCAGTTTCCAAAGAATTGGTTTAAAGACTTTGAAGGGACACATGTACAGGAACTATGATTTACCATTGGCCTTCTGCAACACATTTTCTTCGTATTTTCCACCAAAATAGATCCAGTGAGATCCGTGGCTCACGGTAGCCGCTGGGTAGCCGCTGGGTAGCCGCTGGGTAGCCGCTGGGTAGGTCACTAAGCTGGGCTCTGGGAGCCTCTTCCGGGACCTGCCGCTGCAGCCCTCCGTGCTGGGTGCCCAAAAGGGCCTCTCGCAGTGGCTGGAGATGGCCGGAGAGAAGGTGGGAACGGCAAAGGATGCGTCAAAGCAACAGAAGAAGGGGATAGATATGGACAGATATAACAGATATAACAGATATAACAGATATAACAGATATAACAGATATAACAGATAGCTAGGGAGATACAAAGATAGGTAGGTCGATAAGGAGAGAGAGATAGAGATGGCGCGTTGGAGCTAAGCCCAGAGAGAGAGAGAGAGAGAGAGAGAGCAACACTGTTCCCAACAGTGTGGAAAGGGAACGGAACATTTGCAGGAACTCCTTAGCTTGTATGGCAAAAATCATAGTTGAGCTAGTGAATTCTGAGATGGTTGGTTTGTAACAGAGCTTTCACAGGAAACCCCAGAGCTGTTGAGCTTCCTGGAGCCCTTTGTACTTCGGAGCTCTTTGAACTGCTACTGTGGCCGCAAGAAGGTGCAACTCCGCCAAGAAACAGCATGGCCAACGAACATGGGGGATGTAGTCGCTCCCCAAAGCTAATGGATAGTATGGTAGGGGTAAAAAGACATGGATCGAAGAGAAATGCAGATGAACTCCGAGAGAATCTCGAGCCTTGAGGCCCATTCCTTGTGCTCTCCGAGACGCAATTGGTGACTGGCATGGCTGCACCAACGGCAGAGGCCGGATTTGGGCAAGTGTTTCCTCGCATGACGTGTGTATATATATATATACGTACATCGGGGAGCAGCAGAAGGATGTAGGTGAAGGCGGCGACATTGTTTGCAATTGCGTTGGACTAGTTGGGTCTTCCACTTCATTCTGTTCCGTTGTCTTGGCCAATTCCCCACTTTGCTGCAATTGTCCAAAAGGAGCTATAACCGTTATCTATACGAAGGTTGGGAAAACGACCAATTGGAAAAATGATACCAACTGGTCGTTGACACGCATTGTTGAGCCGGGGCTTGGTTCAAATCCGTTGGTTTGTGTCCAAGAATTGGGGGGATGAGCTTTCAATTGAGCAAATGCTTAGGAACTGGCGCAGCCCATGTATAGGGGTTTGCCTTAACCCTTCACCAACCATGAACAGCCAGGAGTTCAAGCGCCTGAAACGCTTGGTGACACGCTTCGTGGCTGCTTGCCTCACGATAATGGGGATGAACCCCCCAAGTATAGCAGTTCAATAGGGAAAATTATGATTAGGCAGTGGATATAGAGGGGTCCACTAATGTGGTAAACCCAATAATAAATCATTCCCCAAATCACCATAGATGGGTGGTGTAAGCAATCCCCAAATGGTAGGTTCATTTATTGAGTTGCCCACAGGCCCACATTGTAGACAAAACCACACCTCCATCCCAAAGCCAAGTCCTTTTGTGGTCGGTTCTGGCCTCATGTTTCACAAATTGGAGGAACCCAAATTGAAATGGCTGAAAAAGGAGATGAAAGATGATGCAGAATGATACATCCTGTGAACCTGGGATGAAATGAAGACCTGACAAGCTAATCCAAGCTCAGACTGCTCAGACTTGCTGAACCTCCGAGCCAGGATGCCTGCCAAGAGAAAAATGCAGTGCTCTTGGCAGACTTTGAAGGCGAAATGCCAGGTGCTGGGGCTCAACTTTGGCCCGCTGGATCTAACAAGCCTTTGACAGTTTATCAGACTCAATTTGTATACATATATATATATATTATAGATCTTTTAGATTGTCGATACCCTTCGCGTTTGATTTGACCTTTTTCTTTGCTGTTTTTCCTGAGGTCAAACTGAGGAATCCATTTCCATCTTTGACAACAGCGTGATAAATCCATGGTTGCCATCATGGATCATGATCTTCCTCACTTTTAGTGATTACGGTGATATCTCCTATCTAGTGTCCGTTTATGTCCTTCTTGTTGTGGGTTTAGATCCCTATGTTTCTTGGTTTCACTCCTGATTCATCTATATACTAGATTGCAGGAAGCACCGCATGTTTTGATATTTTTTGTGTGAACCTCTTTTTTTTCTTGGTCCATGTTTGGTTTGGTGATGCCCGAGTTTGCCCAGAGGCCATGGAGGAGAAATCAGCATCGCCCAGCTGCAGTTCACGGAGGTGAGGGATGTCACAGGGATGTCTGGACCCAAAAACAGGGGCGTTTGTTTATGTTTGGAGGAATTCAAGGATTGACATTTATACCTGGGTTTTTTCAAAGGAAGTCCAGGATTGACATGATTTTTTTGCTTGTTCCCTCTTTTGCATTTGGCATATTTGGTTGCAAAATTCATGTTTGGAGCGATGGCAGTTTTGTGGCTGGCACTCGCTGTACCCGCATGCATGTTGTCTTACCAGGATTGATGGGATCATTCCCCCACTGTAGGTTACAGGGGAAGTTCATGCCCATGTAAATGTGTAAGTCTCCCCATTTCTGTTCTTTGTGGATTGTTGACCCCCACATCGAGTTGTTCCCCACTTGCCAGGTGAGGGTCTCTAGATCTTATGAGAGGTACATCCCGTCCTCCTCCTTCTCCTTCTCCTTGTCTTCCAGCTCCTCAACCGCGAGCTGCAGACAGCGGTGGGCACTGCCGGACCTCAACCGCGAGCTCCAGATCTCAGTGGGCGCTGCCGGACCTCAGCCAGACGCCAGAGAGAATGTCAGATAGAATGCCAGAAAGAATGTCAGAATAGATGCCAGATAAAATCTCAGATAGAATGTCAAAGTATATTCATGTATATGCCGGAAAGAATATCAGATAGAATGTCAGAATGAATATGCATATATACTTCCAGAATGGTATGTCAGAAACTATGTCAGAATAGTGTTTCAGGGTGGGGATGACTTGAAGAAAACATTTTTTCTTGATTCATCAGCACCACACACACATATATATATATATTATTATGTTCACATCTCCTTGATGATAAACATCCCCGCTTTTGTTGATTGGTGAACATCCGACTCACTCCTACATGTGGAAACCACGGCTTTTCCATATTTGCGTTAGTTTGCTGGAGTGTATCGTGGGAACACCTCATTTTCCATGGCCAGGATGACTCCCCTGTCAGGTGCTGGACCCCGCAAGCTTCATCCCGCGGCGGCTGGCACCTGGACACAGCTTCCAAGCACCAGGCCGGGGATGACATAGCAGAGTTTCTTGACTGATTTTTTAAAGCAAACCAACCATTTTTGGTCACCAAGTTTTGAACATTTTCGAAGCATTTGCGAGCGAGCCCGGGGGTCAACATCAGTACCGTAGAGGGTGAGCGGTTGGAATTTCCAGGCCTCTTGATTGACCTCCGCTGCCCCAACTGCATCGATGTCATTCGGGAGGCAATGCAGCGCAACGTTTGTCACTGATTTATTGTATTCATTGGCTGTTGCATGCATGTACGCTGCACACGCATGCACGCACACACACACAACACACAGATAGATAGATAGATAGATAGATAGATACATACACAATTATATACACATATATACATATACATTTTTATACCTATATTTATACATATGTGGTCAAGGATAAGACTGCATCAAAAGTCTTCCCTTTTTTCCTTCCTCAAACTGAGCAGTTGGAAACTTTTTGTGTCGCCGTGGAAGGTGATGGGGAGCTCTCGGATTTTGAAGGTCCTTTGGGGCGCCAATGGTGACTGCCAATGCCTGATGTCTCCTGGCACCAATCCCTGACGAGTTTCGAAGGCACGTCTGTTCCCAGACGTTCGAGTTATTTCCATATCTCAAGAGAGCTGAGTTTGGTGGAATGACTTGCAAAGGAGGTCTGAGTGTGTGTTTTGGCTTGGAGGCGATCAGTTTGGCAGTTCCTGTTCCCAAAACTGCTGTTTGTGATAGCTTGTGTTGGTGGAAGCTATGTGGTCACACCAAGGTACCAGCGTAGACCGGTGTTGACCCCAGTAGACACGATGCAACTGTACTGAATGCCTTTTCCACCATGCAACTGAAAAGTGTTGACAGTCACACGCTGCGAGATCAACCCCATTTCTGACTCCATTTGTGTGCAGATGAAAGGAGCGTTGTTAGATCGTGTTCGATCCACAGAGCGTTGTTAGGTCCACATCGGTGTGGACCCGCAGATGCTCATCGACGCCCAGGTGCCCAGATGTTTGGAGTGAGTCAAGACTTGTCAGCTGATCTGATCTCACCAGGCTGGATTTGCAAGGTGTACCCTAAGACACAACTACAGGCAACCATATTTTAATATTTTTATTGCACCTTTTTGTACGAATGTAGCTTAAATAGGCGTGGCAAAGGTTTTCCCTGGCAGTCGTGCCTTTTCGAGAATTGCCGCAAAACAGGGCTTCTGATGGTCGATTGGTTAGGCAGATGCATCATCTTCCTCATAAACTCTGTGCACATCCACCCCACCGACCTTGAACGCGCAATATTTGCCAGGTTGCGTTTGATGACCGCGTTCGCATTGGCATGGCCAAGATGTTAGAGTCTGTGCCAGCAGAGATTCAAAAAGGTCTTCCCACAAAGCAGGCCGAGACTGGAGATTTGCATTGATTTGCCGTGTTGACGATTTTTGCAGATTTATAGCTTGAACAAAGGTTCATTGCTGCTTTGGATCAACATGGATCAACCAAGTGCAAAGGTTGCAAACATCGCAGGAATTTTAAACCACTAGCGACAACAAAAAATCCAACACTTGGCTGCAACATGCTGCAACTCTGCTAACTTACAGGCGCAGATCGATTGGGATGCGTTTCACTTCGAGCTGCTTGGCGGCCACGCCAAACGCCCCCAAGCATCAGTGATCAAGTCACACAGTGCACACAGTGCACACAGTTACACTGTGAACCTAGTGCTTTAAAGCTGCACAAGCCAAGGAACCGGCGGGCACTGGAACTTCCACTCAGCCCACAAAAGGCCCTGTATGCAGTGGACGACCTGCACCGGATCGAGGCTAGGAAGGGCTCGTTTGGTGAGCTCGTTTGGTGGGGCAGGTGTCACTGTCGCAGTATATAATATATCTCATGAACATACGGTAGATGACAGTAGATGTGATACTGTAAATTATGATAAATGCTTGCTTGGTGTCATGGAGATACAGATGCAACATATGTTTCACGGACATGAACGTGTCTTTTGATACAAGCACATTGCACTGGACTAGACCATGTGGCGACCCGCATCAAATCCCACCGGTGGGGACCCCCCAAAATCCATCAAAAGAAGATCCTTCACATTATTTGCTTTGAGGTCTTGAGCAAGTAGAAGTCTAAACAAAACAAAAAAGACCAGTGCGTTAAAAAAAACATATTTTTTTTTGTGCATCAACTTTTGGGACTTTGGGGACTTCATTGACACTTTCCCCCCATCTTCCGACGACCTGCAGCGGCTAGGCGATCCTGGGCACGAAGCAGCCCATCAGCGGTGCCTATGCGTCGGCCTTTCAGCGCTCAGCGCAGATGCTCCAAGACCTCCGTCACCTGGTGAGATGCGAATCACGAAATCAAGGGAAAATGATGGAAAACACACCATATATGGATCAAGTCCGAAAGATTTTCATATTGTTCCATCTATCTTTGTGTGATATGTCTGTATATATATATAGAGTATATGTACATACACACACACACATATATATATATATATACATACCCTTGGG
>Ga0126342_10016980_pt1 | contig 12629 bp, 9 predicted proteins | sample Cyp1metagenome_FD_92528 | JGI IMG/M metagenome (GOLD analysis project Ga0126342, IMG submission 92528) | Coral microbial communities from Lord Howe Island, Old Settlement Bay, Australia - Cyphastrea 1 metagenome | ecosystem: Host-associated > Invertebrates > Cnidaria > Coral ...
CAGATAGAATGCCAGATCGAATGCCAGAAAATATGTCAGATAGAATGCCAGAAGATTTGCCAGTAACAAAATGTATAAATGTCATGGTGGGGATCACACGAAGTAAAGTAATTTTTGTTTTTGCGTTTATTTCCATATATTGGGAATGTCATCATCCCAACTGACGAACTCATATTTTTCAGAGGGGTAGGTATACCACCAACCAGTATATATATATATATATTTATATCTCTATATCTATATCTATAAGACACGTTTAAGCTGTCCTGTATACCATACAAATACCCAAGGAAGCTGATATTGCTAACATCCTTTGTTTACCAGACTGGCTTTGTGAATCGCACATTGCTGTCATGGCGTAACCAGAATGATAAACACCATCCAGACCAGAAGTTGGTGGAAAAAAAACAATCCTTCATGAGCTCTAGTTAGTCAAGTTACAAGTCCACTTAGCGGGGGCTTCACAACGACATCACTGGAAACGACTGTCTGGATTGGGGGAATCATTCCGAAGTTCCGAAGTGGCCTTATGAGTTCACAATATTTATGACGTGACTTGAAACCGAAGAATGATGGTGCGGCCCAATGACCAAAAGATACCAAAAGGATTGGCTGAATTTTGGCGACATGCTTGTGAATGATGTTTCTTTGTTGCACTGTTCAATGGTGGAATGACATCGCAGAAGAAGGTACTTGTTTCAAGAGATATTGAAGGCTATTCTTTGAGTTGCCGTTTAGGCAATGAAGTCCTAGTCAGATATTGCAGAGGGGTCTATGTGAAGGACTGATATTGCGCGCTTCCCAAGGCCAAGCTGTCTAGCGATTCCTTTCCCAATCCGGGCTGCCTGATCCACCATGTGTTGCTTCCCATGTTTGTTGATCATCAAGTCTTGTTGATGTTTACCGTATTTTATCCTCACTTGCTGTCCCTTGAATTCCCTTGATGTTGCCGTTGGGACTCTGATTTTTGTTAGTTAAAGCCCAGTCTGTCTACGTGGGTTGAAACCATATGGGATGATCATTTGCATGAAGACCCAACTGATTTCAGCTCATCATTTTGTGAGAGGTAACAGATTCAAAATCATACAAAAAGGTATTTTAGACGGAAAATGCTCCTGGTAGCAAATTTTATCAATTCCATACATTGAGCCCTCTGATTGTATAATGGGTAACTACAGATTTGGACTGTTCAAACAACTACAGTTGTATGTTTCCAAAAAAGAACTGGTTATATTCACCAATAATTTGTTCGTTATATACCCTACTTGGATGTGCATCCCATTTGTGATCCGTGGTTCACAATAAGTGGGGATATTCCATCTATACAATGTGGGGCCACTATGGTTTATGATACTATATGATACTTATAGCTTGTCTTAATGGGGTTTATAAACCTATATATATATATATTTCTGGGGGTTATAAACTCTATATCCATCTGTTTATGCGGCTGAACTTCCCATTCCGGACGTCTTTAAATGCCAGGCCCCCGCCACGCCGGCGCAAACGGCCGCGGCGCTGTTGCTGGGGGTGGCTGCAGGCGTCGTGCCACGTTGTCACGTTTTGGGAAAAGAGTTGACCCACAATGGCCATCTTTTATGGGATTTCACCCACAATAGGGGATTCAAAAAATGTTCAAATTTCAAGCCCATTAGTTGATTCAAAATCCCCTGTTGACATATAATGGGTTCTTGCAAAAATACTATGTGAGCTTGCGTGAAAATTGGGCTGCCGGCAAATTCGAGGATTAATTATCATCTTGCCCTGAACAAGTGCAAGTTTGGAGTGAATCCACCATTTTCAAACACGTACAGAAATATTCTGATGTGACCATCGTAAATTGTATGTTTGCAATCAAACATATGGGAATGGGTCAAAGTTTAGGGCCCATGGGGACTGTTCATTGTTGAAATAAATTAACCATCCAAATCTGAAGGTATCCAATTTTGACCCATACCCATATATATATATACATACATACATACATACATATATCTATGTGTATGGGTGTTTAGAATTTGTTTTACGTCGCTTAAAGTGGTGATGTCACCTCGGTGACGCACGAAGATAGGATATGCCTTTGGAAGGATTTTTCTTCACAGAGCCTTGAAGATGATTTCTGCCACCTTGATGCTGCTAGCCCATTCAGACTTCACTTGAGCTCTGAGGCCCAGACAGCTGCATATTCCAAGCCTTTTCTAGGATGCCAATGACTGATTCCATTGGTTTAGCTCACGTTTCCATTCATATTATATCATACTAACTTAGTTTTATCTGCCATTTCCCATCATATCCCAATTGTATCCAATTAAAATACAATTCCTGTTGGTGAAATGTCATTATATTCACAAGGTGATTTAACTATATCCCTCATAAACCCAAACGCAAACCCCAAGAGATGTGCGTTAACGTCTCGCTATAGTTTGGGGGCCTCACCTTGTACAGTTGCGGCCGTAGATACCAATTATAAGTGGTTATAATTGGTTATAAATGAGATTACTATGCATTCCATAAATGGGGTTAGTTCAGTACTTTTAACTTATAACTGGCAAACGACCATAACTGTGTAGAGAATGACGAGTTCATCGTTTGATTTTTTCCTGAACCCCAGGTGTCTCTGCCTCTGGAGCCTCTGCCTCCTCACGCACGCGGCCAGCGGTGAGGTGACAATACTGTGGAGGGGTACCTGATACGCCTGGATTTATGAGCCTGGGATGAGACAAAATCTGGGTTATTGGTGATTTTTATTGGTCTACCCTCCAATGTTTGATTTTTAATGGCCACATAATTGTCCATAACTCTCCAAGTAAATGTTGTTTTGTATCCCATGATCCATTATTGGAAGGTTTATCCTCCAAAACATTGGATGTTGCATTTATGTATGGGATGTCCCATCAAAACCTGCATTTATATCCATTTATGCTCAAATATCCATCTTTTTGAAGAAAATTATCCAATGGTTATATTCCCAGCCCCAAGAACCGACATAAAAAATGCCGGCCAGGTGCAGTCCCGTTGGCACGGAGACTGTCGAAAAGGAGGCGCTGGAGACGGTGTCGACGGTGGAAACTGAGACGCTGGAGGAGACGACGCTGGAGGTGGGGAGGACATCTTTTCGGTGGGTAGCATTACTGATCAATAGGTTTAAATGTGGTATCCCATATTTAATCTCCAATATATATATATATACAATGTGGGCCCTCCCAGTGATGTTTGTTTGTTAACAACAGCACCAGTAACTAGTTCGTTATCAATACCGCAAAACCATAGTTATTGGAGTTATATAAACCAACTTAGCTATCTAGGGGGCCTCACATTACTGATCAATAATAATAGGGTATAGCTACCCTATTGATTACCCTATTGGTACATTACCATAATTACCACTTTTTGGTACATTGGGCAGCATTACCTTTTTGGTATGATCAATACAATGTGGGCCCCCCCAGTTATAAGTTGGTTTAGATTCGCCCCAGTAAGAATAGTTATAAATACCACAAACCATAGTTATTGGAGTTATTTGCACCAACTTAGCTATCTAGGGGGCCTCACATTGTAGGTTTAAATGTGGTAATTATCCCATATGTATAATTATAAGTCTTACTGGTCTATATCTATTTATCTGTATTTATCTAATATTGACACATTATATTATATATGTAATATCTTGTAAATCCCATACCTGCAATATCAACTACCCCCCAGACAGTGGTTTAGATATTTAATTTTATCCATTTGTTGGGCACATATAGGGATATTTAATGTGGAGGTGGAATTGCATTGGTGTAAACATTGGCAACTTTGATTTCATCCACAAAAATGCAGATTCAATCAGCATGACATGTTTGTATAATTAACAAACGTGAGAGTTTAACTATTAAACATGGGGATGTACCCGCCAGGATGCAGAAATGCCCCATCCAAAGCGGAGCTGCTGAGAAGTTTGGATATCTGTTTACATATTAAGCATAGACAAACCCGGAGAATTATGCTATGGATTGGGAAATTATGCTATGGACCATTTCAATATCAATGTGAGGCCCCCCAGTGATGTTTGTTGGTTTAGATTCGCCCCAGTAACTAGTTTGTTATAAATACCATAAACCATAGTGAAATTGGACTTATAAACACACCAACTGAACGCTATCGTATCTTGGGGGCCTCACATTGTATCAATCCCGGAAGAGACAATTTTTTTCTGACGCAGATTGAGCCGCTGGGCCAATAGGTTTCATGCGTTGATGCTAAATCACTTTGCCCTTTTCAAGGGCGCCGTTGAAACCACCAACCAGCGTATTCCTTGAAATACTGTCTGTATAACCCGGTCTAACTATAGATGAATATCCAACATGAAGCCAGTTACCGTAGTCAATAGAATATATCCAACATATCTCCAACATGAATTTCCAACATGAATATCCAACATAATGCTTATCAGCAGAAACCGACCGTTTTGCGGCCCCTTCCTGTTTGGTTGAAAACCATAATGCATCGAATTCACCTTAGCTAAGCCAGAACTAGCATAAATCACCATTGAATCACCATAGTTATTGGAGTTGTGTTTGCCAATTTTGCGTTTTAGTGCCACGCGGTTATGGCCGGTTATTAGTTACAACTAGTTATAACTCTGTTTATAAATGTGATTATACATTTCATGAATGGGGTTAAGTACTTATAACTCGTAAAGGGCCATAGCTGCGGGCGTCCCACTTGTCGTATCCCTTCAAAATTACCAAACACCACAGGTAGATGCATCGGGGGTTGCCAGAGCCAACTGGCAAGATACCGCGCCGGGGTACCCAGAGGAAACCAAAGATGGGTGCAGAAACACGGGAGATGATGTGCATTGGGCTGGGATCTATTTTGGAAAAAAAAAACATGGAACAACTACGCTGAAGATTATGCGTCCATCACAAAGTTTTTTGAAAACAAATCATGCAGGTATGGCCCGAAATACCAGTTGTAAGTACTGAAATAGCACCATTTATGGTTCATGTATAATCCCATAGAAACAACCAGTGATAACCAATAAATTGCCATAACTGTATTGGGCTGGGATAACCTTCTCAAAATAGCCACACATTTCAGTTTACGTGAAGTTTTGTGAACTATTATAAGTCATGAGGTTTATAAAAAGAAGGTTGCAACTTTCATTAAATTAACCAATAAAAAAATACCGGTAACCATAGATAGCGATCTAGCTTGGCAGCTATTCTGTGTACACCCTTTTCGCCAGCCAGTATGAAGAGGCGATTCAAGATCGAGGCACCGCAAATGTGAAATTTGACTATACAAGCATGACCGACATGTGCGCGCTCTAAAATTTTGACACGCACCTTTGGGATGTGTTAACGTGGCTTGTTAACCCTCTAAAACTTCGCTTATGTCCCCATTTGGAACTGGTATTTTGCGACGAGCGTAGTCCAAACAAGAATCGCCAGTTCTTGTGTGACCCCTGTTTTACAGGTCCTCCACTCTTATGGGGTGATGGATCAATGCAAACAAATCTAGGTTGCAATGCTGGGTTAAGCGTTTTTGAGATTCCTTGCCATAGATGGTCACATGAATTTTCCTCCAGTTGCACAACCAATTAATCACCCATGGTTCATTACTTGGGGGTCACCAAAACAATTGTGGCAGCGTCAGGATTCGTCGAATGTGGACCCGAGCGGACGCGTGGCATGTGCCCGATAGGATCGTGGTGTCAGAGTCGATCTTGAGGGTTTAATGAGTGATCTATTGGTTAGCACTTGGTGGCTCATCCTACTTAGTAAGTGGGTTATAACCCCAGTTATAAGTGGATTAACCCTACTTATCCCATTTATAACTGGGGTTATAACCCACTTACTAAGTTGGATGAGCCACCAAGCAGGGAGCGATTCGGAGCTATGGGTATCTATTTTCCCTGAATTGAAAGCCATTTGGAGCTGCGTTGCTCTGAAGTCAGACATTTTGGGAGGTAGAAGGGGTCCCCCATGCTTGGACCATATGACTGGTTCGGGAAGCTGAGAAGGGGACCCATAAAACTGGATGTGCTTCAAAACTCAAGCGAATACCTTGGTGAACTGTTGGTATATGCTTGAGTCATTTGTTCCGGAGACATAGAATATGGACACATGGGGGTACCGCCAAATCTTTCATGTTATGTTCGGATTTTCCATGAAATAAATCATCCAGCTATTGGGGCACCCCTGTTTTAGGAAACCTCCATATCCCATTGAACATCCGAGGCCATCCATGCGCACACGACCTTTAATGGAATGCACATGGAAACAAGATGAAAAAAGTGTAGCATGTTGTAGCCATATGGAATAGTGTTGTGATTATGTTACTACTCAAACATAGTGTGAATAATTCCTGGTACCTTCGAGGTTCTTCGGATGAACATTGGAAGAGTATATACTGCTGAAGTCAAAAACAATGGGTGTATATATTAACTACGTCAAAATTGTGTGATTGCCTCAGTTGCATAATTTGCAACCAAGCAGATGATCAACCAGCCCGTCAAATCTGTGCAGATTGACAACTGTTATTTATAGTTTAGGGTTAGAGCAGTGACATAGACAGCTTTTGCTTGAAGCAGGAATTGCAAGTATTGTTGGACTTTGTTGGCAATTCAAAAATTATCCACTTGCAGTAGATTTCCACCAATCTTTTGATCTAAAAACTCCAGAATTTGTAATTTGGAGATGTTCGAAGAAAACAAATAAAACAAATATATATATATATACATAGTTTCAGGTAAACAATGATGGAACAACACATATTTCCATTTCTTAAAGAGAGATTTTGCCAAGAAACCGATCCAGTGACACGTCGCGCAAGGTGCACGCAATTTCTGGTGGTCTTCACACCATTATTGGTTCAAAGCTGAGAAGCTGATGGGGCCAGCAGCAGGGCCAGGGTGCACGCCACCTATCCAACATTGGCTATAGTCACAAATACATGTCAAATACATTGGTGCACGAGCTCTTTAGGCAACTTCATTTTGTGTAGTTAGATCATCATCCTGAAATAGGGGTATCCCCAAATCAGTACCCCCAAATCATCCATTTTCACAGGGATTTTCCATTATAAACCATCCATTTTGGGGTACCACCATTTTTAGAAACCCTCATTTTTTGAAAAAATACAACCCACATGTTCTGTTTCCACAACCCCATATTCATCAACAGTCCACGCTTCACGGCGTTCACGAGGCGACATGTCAAGACTACTGGATATGTTAAGGACTACTCCACACCACCGGGCCCCAAACAGCAGAAAAGATATCCTGATTGGGATGTTGGTCACTGGAGAAACCTTGGACGGTCTCCAAACCTTCAATTTCTTCCTTCTTGTCTGCACAGTATACAGAGAGTACCAACCTTCGGTGAACTAAGACATATTGTTTCAGCAGGTGATCTGAAATTAGCCACGACTACTTGCGTGTGGAGTTCCAGTTATAGGATGTTATAAGAATATATATTTAATATGTATAATAATATACACAATATACATAATATACATAATATACATAATATACATAATATATATATATATATATACATACATTACAACCATATTATACCCCGGTTATGTATATATATATGTATAGTATCAACCAAATTTATACTGGTTAGACCACTTACTTACTAACCTGGATACTTTATTACTTCACTTCAATCTGTTATTCTTCGAGATAGAGATGAATACAGCATATAGTATAATTAATGAGCTACCAACTGTAATCATACCCGTGTATATATATATACACGTTCATATATATATATATACGTATATGAATATTACTATGTATATGTGATTATATGTGTATACTATTTAACAGTATATATTTGTATATATATAATAAACCAGCATGTATGTATATATATATACTTATGAATATGGCTGAACTGAACCAAAAAAGAGCTGTGCATCCAGGTTTGTTCTACCTCCTCGATATCCTTGTGGGCGACGTGGTAAGACTCAACGGTGGCCAGTGGTCGGAACATGTGTCTCTCGGTACAAAAAAAAGGCACCCGCAGTTGTAAGCTGTATGGACTTGAATGGGAACAGTTCAAAAACGGTGAGTCAATGGACTTTCATCGGGGTTAATAGATAGCTAAGTTGGTGAACATAACTCCAATAATTGTTGGGTTATGCTGGGTTTATGGCAGATATACCTATAGTTACTAGGGGTAACATAAACCAACTTAGCTATCTTAGGGGTCTCACATTGTTTGTATGGCTTGTAAGTGTGGTGTACACCAGTTGAGGATATACCCAGGTGGGATTGCTCCAGCCAATGACTTGGGTGGTTTACTTATGTCTTACCTTCATCATTTGAGGCTTTTGCCACCAAGAAGAGCGTTATATCCTTTGCTGATCAAACATTGCAATGGAAAATCCCTGAAGGAAATGGAGGTTTTTCAATAGAAACACAGCATCGAACGACTTTTTTTGTTTTTTTTCCAGTCTGCGATTTTTGTTTTTTCCACCGGAGGGTTTTTGAGATGTTTCCTGGGGTGCAACCAGCAGTAGGGAAAATCCGAAAATCGAATGGATGAGAACTGGAGGTCCCCCTATTTTAGGAAACCTCCATATGGTAAAAAATACCATGAAATCATTGTTCTCTATAGTATAGTGTTTGAGCCTGGGTACAAAAATGAGCCATTCAACTAATATCATTCTTGATTGGTTGGGGGTTGTACTATCCCTCTTGTACAACCAACAAGTATAATGGGATGGGTGTTTCATGACTTGTCCCAATGTTCTCCTTTTTACCCGACATGGCGTCATCAAACCTGGCTGGAAAATGGCCCATTGATTGATGATTTTCCCACAAACATTGGGAAAACATCAACCATTTTCCAAGCTTTTTCCACAGCCTTTTGCACCGAGGCCTTTCGAACTGGTCCTAGCTTCGATGGTTTTCGGCGCCGTCAACGCAGTTCCTGGGCTGTAGGTTTGTCAATGGCATAGCACGATATTCTATCCATTGCTTACCCATATTCCCCATTCAAGATAGGATCGAATGGTGATACCTTGAGATCTATGGGTTTTATTTGTATTTCTTAAACAATTAAAGTTTGATGATTCGCAGTAATTCTAGCAGTGTTTATGATTGAGGTTTCATGGGAAAACCATCAAGAATTGATGATTCACAATAATCTTATCATTCAAACTCCTATCTTGGAGGTACCCCAATGTTCAGACCCATAGAATTGGATTAAAACATATGTGAATTTGATGGGATATTGAGATGACTTAAGAGAAGAAGAGGTGATTTTGAACCAGCACAAAATTGATGTATGTATTCATGAATATGTATATATACACATGCATGGTTTATTTTTTTAACTACAGAATCACCTTGGAGTCGATCGAATCTGGATTTGTTCAAACAGATTCCTTTTTTTCACAAGTTTGTTTGAAATGTCCATGTTCCATCCACTCGAGGAGGATTATCATATTAATAATGACAGTATGATGTAACTGACCAAAGAATGGAGATACAATTGGATAAAGCCAAAGCACAGGAAGATAGAGTCACGAGAAATAACGAATGATTTAGCCTTAAAACTCTGGTTTATGAATCATTTCAGCGAGTATCAGGCTCCCACAGCTTGCAGGCTCCCGGCTGGCTCAGTTCGGGGATTAACCTCACCGGTAGAGTGAAATGGCCATGGCCCATGGCTGTGAAATAACTGGTTATGAATCAATGGGATTATGCATTCTATAAATGGGGTTATCAGTACCTAGAACTGGTAAAGGGCCAAAACTGTATATAAAAAAATAAATAAATAAATAAATATATATATATACAATGTGAGGCCCCCTAGATAGCTAAGTTGGTTTATAGCTCCAATAACTATGGTTCATGGTTTTTATAACTATAGTTACTGGGGCGAATCTAAACCAACTTATAACTGGGGGGCCCCACATTGTAGATATATATATATACAGTATATATATATATATATTTGAGATTATTAGAATCTATGAACGAGGAATCTGGTCCTTAAGCATCCATCATCAAATGACACATTCGGGATTTGCACATTGCTCAACTATAGGTGAATATCATAGTCGATGTTAGATATATCAAATGTGTTAATGGGGTGAACATAAACCCTACCTGGTTGGTGGTTTGGAACATTTTTTCCATATATTGGGAAGAATAATCCCAACTGATTAATATTTTTCAGAGGGGTTGAAACCACCAACTAGTTATAAAGGTGCAATGAATAGATGATTAACCGTATTTTCCCTGTTGACCGTCCATTGGAGGGAAATACACTGACCAATGACAGAGGGTTTTGAACATGTGTACACCATACAATTACACCATATATATATATATCGCATCAACTATTAAAATTATGTTCATAATTTCTAATATTGCACATATATTTATTGATTTTACCTCCAATAACTTCCATGAACATCCATTAAATATAGATTTATGACATATAAACCCTAGTGGAATCACATTTCTCTATATGTTTTTTTTTTCCCATATACCTATTCCCATAACTATTGCTATATGATACTCCCCGATATATTGATTTTTGATTAGTCCAATCTCCGAACGAGTCATCAACCGACCATCATTTCTGAGTTATATACATTTATATCATCTTATATATCCATATGTTCACGCGTTTGTTTTTTAATCTTTTCAAACCCCTTTGAATTGACGAACTAATCATGTTCCCATGAAAAACCACCATTATGGCTGCTTCAAACACCATGAACTGCCAGTAAATCCACCAAGAATCCACCATGAAATCCACTAAATAGATATAGAATTATATAGATTCAAATTACTCATCCCACTATAAATCCCATATAAACACCCTATAAATCCCACTAAAATCCCCATGGAAATCCCGTTCAAGTCCGTTGAATCCCCAGCGTTTCTCCAAGGTCTCGGGCCTGCAACCCACCTTGCTGCCGCGCCCCACCGAGACGCTGCCGCAGCTCCTGGGCTTTGGCGAGGCGAAAATGCGCGGCGAAGCGCTGAGAAAATGCCATGGATGCTGGAGTTCACCATTCATGCCATGATGCTGGTGAATTATAAATGGTTATTTCATGTTATTTTCAATTGTTTTTTTTTAAGGGATACCATGAGGATTTATGGGGATTTATGGAAATGTATAGGGGATATATTGGGATTTACCATCTGGTAAACTAACAAAAAAATATGGAAAGATCCACCATGTTAAAGCTGGGAAAATCCACTATTTCGACTGGGCCATTTTCAATAGCTACGTTAAATTACCAGAGGGTATATGGTGATGATTTAACCCGCACTGTTGATTTCAGCAACATGTTGATAGTTTCCAATGAATGACCAAATAAAGATAGACGATTCGGTAGAGTTTCAGCAATGCATCTGAATATCATTGGATACATCAGGACAAAGTACCAAAAAAACGCCACGGTTGGTCACTAATGATAGAACAAGAGAAAGGAAACTCCGCAGGATTTGGTTGAAATGAGTTCATTTCAGGATGTGATTTCTTTCAATTTGCTAATTTGCCCAGATACTTCAGATACTCAAAATAGTGTCAACAGCTGGCCGTCTGGCCGCATCAATGTGGAGCATAGCGCAGGATGGAAATCTGCAAGCAGCAGGCTTTGTGAACACAGCAGGCGGGATGGGAGCGACTTAGTGAGATGGGATGGTGTAAATACCCTTTGGTAAACGTTTACATAACTATGGAAAATCACCATTTTGAATAGGAAAACTCGCTATTTCAATGGCCATGTTTTTTGAAGCTTTTTGTATGTTTACCAGAGAGTATTCCTATTGTGGGTTAGTTCATAATCTCCAAATAAACCAGTCAGTATAAACACCGTTTATGAACAAACCCATCGTGACACAGGTATTGTTCGTAGGGATTCAACCAGACTTGGTGAGTCGGTGACCCATCCACAGAGGCTATGCGATGATGATCAGCGGTTTCTCAACTTGTCCGTGAGGTTTTTTCCTGAGCCTCAGTTTTTTTCCAACGAAAGTTTGTTTGATTGTTCATGTCCTAGCCATGCTACAGTGAAGGAAACCTATTGAAAGAAATAAGTTGTACCTGCCTTCAAGGCGTAGGGTTAACCATAATTGCTCCTTTCAGTCGTTGCTGCCAACGCCCAGTCATGCTAGCACCGTGCAGAACATAGAACCCTTTGATGAGCGCGGCTTAAACGACCCCACAGTTTGCAGGCTTCTACTTCTTTTTGACCTATCAGCCGGAAACCCAGATGGGGCTGATGTCGTTTGAAGAAATTGCTGGCTCAGCCAATCAATCTGGGAATACTTATAGTGACGGACAAATACTTAGAACATCATTTGGAAAAAAATCTGAAAATCGTCACAGCGGGGATGTTCTAAGTATGAAGTCGTTAGAACATACCCAAAACCTATACTTAGAACATTTCCAAGCTATACTTAGAACATCCCAGTGGGGAACCAATGGGAACCATACATATATATATATATATATATATGTTCGAAGTATTTGTATAATTATACATAATTCATTTTAGCTCATTTTAGTATTGAAACCTATGCTTTTTGACTACCCCCTGTAGGAAACCCACAAATTATATACTAGAGACCTTCCCATTGCAGCGAAGACTGCTTGGGA
>Ga0126342_10016981_pt1 | contig 12628 bp, 10 predicted proteins | sample Cyp1metagenome_FD_92528 | JGI IMG/M metagenome (GOLD analysis project Ga0126342, IMG submission 92528) | Coral microbial communities from Lord Howe Island, Old Settlement Bay, Australia - Cyphastrea 1 metagenome | ecosystem: Host-associated > Invertebrates > Cnidaria > Coral ...
TACAAAGATTGATCGTTAGATTGATATATTGATTGATCGATTTATAGATTGATATATTTTCATAGATAGATTGACAGGTTGATAGGTTGATATATTGATACAAAGATTGATCGTTAGATTGATATATTGATTGATCGATTTATAGATTGATATATTTTCATAGATAGACTGACAGGTTGATAGGTTGATATATTGATACAAAGATTGATCGTTAGATTGATATATTGATTGATCGATTTATAGATTGATATATTGTCATAGATAGATTGACAGGTCGATAGGTTGACATATTTATACATAGATTGAGTTGTCATATAGGTCTCACAGGGCGGCCTCTGGGGAAGCCTTGGGGCCACAAGCTTTGGCAGTCAGAGTGCAGACTTTGTGGCCCTTGACTTGGTGAATAAATGATCTTTGGATATCTTTGGGACCAGTTTATAGAGATATAATGGAGATATAATGGAGGTACAATGGAGGTCCCATGTGAGTCCCCATTTGGACACCAATTTATGGGGGGTGTTTACCTAGTGAATCCAGCCAATGTAGCAGACTCACTGGGACCCCACTCATTGTATGAACTTAATTCAGTTTATAGATATGCAGATTGTTGATGAGAATAGTAATATATAGATTATTACATTATATGATATATATTATATATTACATTATATATATATAGATTGTTGATGAGATATCCCAATAGATCCTGTATCCAGCTACCAGTAATCTACTCCGGTTAGCTTCAGTGCGCAAACTATGGGAAATCACCAGTTCAATTGGAGGCAAATCATCGAACTATCCATGAGCAAAAAAATCCATGGCAAATTGGATGACCAGAGGATACAAATACCAGAGGATATAGCCTCTGGTAAACGTTAACAAAAAACTATGGAAAGATCCACCATGCTATTAATGGGAAAAACAACTATTTCTATGGCCATGTTCAATAGCTATGTTAAATTTCCATAGGATACAAATACGTATATCTAGTCATACCCACAGTATATTCCCACTTATTGATAGGTAAATCCCGCATTTCGTTCGATGATTTTCCCAGAAATTTTACGGCAATTCCATTTTTTGGAAGATACAACGAAAATAGTTTTAAGTAGTTACATTAATGATATTCGATCCCTATTATTAATTATTGTCAGTTAGATCCATATTATATGGATTAGTTTCCCATATTCATGGGATGGTCCTCAGTCGATTGATAGGATGATTCCCATGATGGCATGGATGACCATAATCCATATCCCATCTGACCGTGGCACATATAACTAGCGGACTAATTATATCATTTTTTCTATCAAGGATTAATTATTCTTAATTCAATCCATCTATATCTCATATGGAGGTTTCCTGGAATGGGAGTAGCCCCAAATCATCCAAGTCATTAGACATCATTAGACAGTGACTTAGTATTGAAACCGTGACAACTGAAGATCCCCATGCCTTAAGAAATTCCCATATAACCACAAAGTGGTGCCCCCCAGTTATAAGCTGGTTTATAAACCCATTTACTAGTTTGTTATATCTAGGCAACTGAACGCGAGCTCGACTGGGGGCACCACAGTGCAGATATCCCACGCTATGCCCTTCCCAACTGTTGCCGACTTTTGAGGTGGCCGGAGATTCTCAACTGGACTTTTTGTCGCTCATCTGACGGGACTGTGAGACTCCTGCGACTACTTTGGTTGGATTTCACCGTTGAAGCACTGAGGAAATAGGGATGTCATGGATATGCACGGGGATATCATGGGATATGATGAGATGCATGAAGGGGTTCTTAAAATCGGGGAGCCGGTTTCAATACAAAAATCATCTAATTTTCGATGATTTGGGGTTACCACCATTTCAGGAAACCTTCATATATATAATACATAGTAACATAGTACAAGTGCGGGCATAGACATCCCCCTATTTCTTTTGGGTTAGTTAATGTAACCAGGGAGGATCAAGCTTTGACCTGGGACCTGTTTGATGTTTTCGACCTGGGGTGGGAAAAGTTTTGAAATTCCAGGGGTTCATCCTCTGAGCGTCCCGGACATTGTCGCAGTACTTGGATATGGCAGGAAAAATTATGATTACCCTCTGGTAATTCAACACAGCTATGGAAATTGCCCGTTTATGATGATTCGCTTTTTATGAATGGTGATGTTCCATATGTAGCTATGTCAAGTTACCAGAGGGAAATCATATATATATATCATTATATATCATATGATATCATATGTATGTTTGAAGGTTAATACCATAAGGTGCTACAATCTGATATTTTCACGATGCTGGTAGGTTAGTTTAATATCATATCATAGATCATTGTTCACCAATGTTTGACCCATATCAATGTGTTTGACTGAATAGTAGCATTAGGAGCCAATTGACATTATTTAATTTGATATTAGACTGATATTTAATGCTCTGTCAGAAGGTTCACAATACGGGATTCCACCAGTCAGTCAGTTGAGACATCAGACCTGAGAGGTACCCTCTGGTAAATTAAGATAGACCCTGAAAATGACCAATTTATACTATACGTAGTGGAAACTAGTCTTCCAACCCCGATGACTGGCAGGGTCTCTGTTAATTTACTGGAGGGATCTGGAGGGTAAGTTTGAGATAAGTCTTGCGAGGTCTCGACATGTCTCGACCTCGCAAGATATCCCAAGAATCCGCATGATATATTTGGGTTCCATTGGGTAATCAAGTATGGGATCCCAGGGGAAATCTGACAATGGAGTTTTGTTTTTCTATGTGTTTTGCTGCAAAAATCATCGAACTAAATGGACATTGTCACATTGTCAACTGCATGATTTGTGTGAGTTGTTTTTTGTTTTCCCATTTTATTCAGTCAGAAAAGAGCCGGCAATGATAAATGGATAACATGAGTGTACCAAGGAGTTGTGCCTAAATCTCAAACGTTTGCTGGTCGAAATCCAACTTCTTCCATGGTTATGCTTATTTACGAACTGTTTACCCTTGGCTAAACATTCAGGTCGTTGGGAAAGCCATGGGTTCCCTAGGAAAATCATCACTGGTAGCATCATCCCAGCCGTACCCAGGTTGCCTGTTCTGGCTGATGCGAAGACTGGTGGTTCTTTCTCAGTGATGTGCAAACCTGAGATTCCGGGAAGTACACCCCCAACTTGCTAAGGACCCAGGAAAAATATCTGGTTGGTGGTGACTGGAACATGAATGGATTACAGTATTTTCCACAATATATGGGATGTCATCCTTCCCATTGACGAACTCCATCATTTTTCAGAGGGGTGGCTCAATCACCAACCAGAATCAACCAGAATCATGTTTTTTTGTTTGAAGAATTCCATGGAAAAGCCCCATTTATCGATGGGTGAATCGCCGTTTTTGCATTTAAGATTGGAATATTTTGGAGGTATACGACGGTGTACGCTATTTTCAGACAAACCTATCTGAGAAAAATGCAGATTAAGCAATATTCAACATGATGTATCGCAATGTGACTAGCAAAATGGTGATAAGCCAACAGGGAATCTGGAAATTGGCCGCTTCAAAATTCGAAAACAAGCGTCCAAAAAAGCGGTCCATATTGCTATTCAGGTATATCCGGCAACAGCCGGACTTGGTTCAAAGATCCGGACGTGTTTATATCACCTCTCACATCCCATTGCCCTCCCACAAAGCAACGTTCACAGGGAAGCCATGCTAGATATTCTATTCTAGGTCAATCTTAGATGGGTATAGTTTGCTCCTTTAGTCTTTTGGTATCAATGGGATTATCTTCTAACCAGCTAAATTTATTTGTTTGCAGGATAGCTAAGACTGGCACTGTATTCCCAAGATTAGTTAGAAGGCTGGTTGCTTAGTTGCTGAATTTGTTTGTTTGTTAGTTCATTAGTTACCCAGATGCTGCAAGCCACTTGGCCATGTTCGGGGGAAGTCCGAAATGTCTACGAAATACATGCAAAACACAGTACCTCAGGTTAAAAGAAACACAAGATCAAAATCAAAAGCCATCTAAATCCTAGGTCTGATTTGCAACAGTCTAATCCCAGCTACTGTGCAAAAGTTTGGTTGAGATCAGGCTAGTTTGCAATCTAAATCTCATGGCTTACACTCTGAGTCCTAGTTTTGGTTGAGTTACAAGTTGATTTATCATCGTATCTAACAATAGTTATATCTACCATAATCCCAATAATGTAGTAAACCCACTAACAATCCTACCATTTGTTTGGTGGTTTACGGAGCAACTTAGCTAAGTGATCGTAAAAATTACCTCTCGCCAGGGACGCAACTGCTCCCGGCAGCTCATCATTTTTGCAGAGTTTTGCATGGTGGCCCCCGGCCAGTTTGAACCACTCGGGAGTGGAACGGGGAGAGATTTTCTGGAAGTAGCGGTGTTTTTATGGCGTTTCTTGACGTGGTGGTACCCCCAAATCATCCAAAATTCGACGATTTTCGTATTAACACATATGTTGTAAATTGTTTGACATATTTAATGATTTTGAAGCCATTATTTTTTTGGATGGTCCCAGATCGGAGCAACACGCAGGACTGATGTCAGATCCCGATTGTCACTATGATGGGAAGCCTGTTCTTAATCAAGAACCATTTAGAACCCCGTTATCAGCCATCATTTATCAGTTACAGCCACTATAATGTGTATATATATGTATATTATATACATACATATAAGTTTATGATATTTTACATGCTCATACTTTGATGGTAACCGGATTAAATGACTGTAAGCAACCAGGAAGAAATCAACGACAGAGGTTTTTTTTTTGGTGCCTGTGAATATTGCTCATACTAGGTGAGCGTTTTTGGTTATGACCTTTCCCCACTGAATGATCCATGTGAATGAGCTAGACATGTACCACATTGTGCTACCAAGTAGTAGCTGATGGCTTCTTGGTGGTTGGTTGTTTTGCTTATGCTCGTTTTAGATTGTATTCTTTGCCTCCAAAACTTGAGTTCACGCCTTAGATTTTTCATGTTTTGACCTTCAAACATCTTCAAATCTTAAATCTTGGTATTTTGTTGACCCTTCAACCACGTTTGTGCACAATAGAATTGACTGGCCATCATAGATGCCTTGAGGATCCTTTTCTAGAGCTTGGGGCCACCAAGTTTGCTTGTCAATTTAAGAACTGCCATAGAAATCTTCAACTCAATTTCCTTATGTTCAACTGTTTGGATTCTTTGTTGTCAACTTCTGTTCAAATCTCCCGGAATGTTGGGCTTTGCTAGCGGAAAGTCGGTTGCCTCATTGCATCGATCTGGCAGATTGGATTTGTTTCTTCCAGCTCTTGAGACAACACGTGCCTCGCCTGATGAATGCTTCAAGATTGGGATTGATGTGTGGTATCGAAGTGGTTGGATGGTGAAACATGGTGAAACATGGTGAAACATGGTGAAACATGGTGAAACATGGTGAAACATGGTGAAACATGGTGAAACATGGTGAAACATGGTGAAACATGGTGAAACGTAAACATAACTGGGGGGACGTGCCCACCTTGTTGGGTTTTCACTGCTTTTCACCATTCGCAATTGGGATTTTTTCAGCAGTGTCTTAAATATCGACAGAGAGGGATTAAAGACATGATATACCCAATATCTTTGGGGCGGTTCTGGTGGGATTCTTCACAGTAACATGGAAACAAGACATGAAAAAAGGACTTGTTGCAATTTTAAAGGTCAGAAGCTTGGGGAACCTTGAAGATCCTGAAAAAACATTGTGACAATCTGGTTGGTGGTTTGGAACATGTTTATACATTTTTTATGTTCCCCAATAGTTGGGATGATGATCCAATCTGACTAATATTTTTTTCAGGGGGGTTGAAACCACCAATTAGCAATATATTGACACCTGTCAGCTACAAGTTGCTGTAGAAGACCATCGAGCTATAGTTATCACTGGCGCACCTTCTAGGGATTGACGACGATTTTCCATATGGATTTGTCCTAAACTCGTAGCTGTAGCCTAAGATGTTGAGTTTTTTGTGTGGAAACGCGATTGGATGTTTTTTGTTGCTGGCCTTGAATCAGTCATGGCAACGAAAAGAACTTTATTTCTAGACAATTGTCCTTGAAAAAAGAATAAACCGTATATAATTAGCAATGTTGAATGTTCAATTGCCATGTCTGATTACTGAAGGGTAGTAAACATGAAGACTTCAATCCTATGGAAAATAGGGAGCCAACCGACTGTATTGAATGTAAACACGATAGGGGACAAAACTGAATACTCTATAAGTATATATATACACATGTTTTTGTCCAAACTTGAAGATGCACCTTTTTGTGGTGTTTGCGGTGTAGAATGCGTTAGAATCTTGGGCTTCAACAGCAACATGCTGAAAAACCATCAGTCCAAGTTCTTCATTGGGGGATTCACCCTCAAGGCGATCATCACCCATGACGGATCCGGCTGGTGCTGGTAGATTAATGCTAACATGACTGGGGTGTAGGAAGATGGGATCCATGGCACACCATATATAGCAGCACCATGGATCCATCATGGGTCATGGTATCATCTATCATAAAAGAGTGGTGAGTGGTTGGTATCATGCTTGGGTACACATTAGTGTTTTCCTACAAAGGGTCTATTCTTACTTGAGGGCTTGGGGCTGCAATTGAGGTTACAACTGAGTATCATTATCTTTATGAACCACCATCACCAGGATAATCCCTGTGGTTATTTGTTAATCTAATTGGGGCGTTCACCGACCGAGTGTTGAAGCCCACATGAAAAGTGAGAAAGTGAGTGTTTCACACATCAACCATGATGATTGCTGTATGTTTTCAGCCGCAGATTTCTGCTTTTTTCAGGAAATTAGTTCAAGTCAAGCAAGCCCCGAAACGATAGAAAAGTCAAATCCTACCAATTTGATGTAAACCAATCTTCTATCTTTTCGGGGGTACCTACACATGGCAAACAAAATCGCAGTGACTCAGCAAAGCACCAGGAGCTTCTGGCGCCAAGTGAGGTGAGGCCCTTTCCGAAAACATGGTCTTAGAGAGGCGCAATGACTGAATCCATGGAAAAAAATCTGAGTCATACAGTGGATGGTTGCGAAATCCGGCACCAGTTGATAGGTGGTTTATGGCTCATCCCATGATTTATAGGATGTCAACCTTTTTTTCTTTTTGGTCGCCCTGTGAAGCCCTAGACTGCCATGAGTGCGCTTACACTTGCCTTGGCATGGAGCATCTGGACTGCTATGGCGGATGGACCGCAGACAACTGAACCAAGAGTCGACACTACGACACGAGACCCAACCTCGGAGCCTGTGTGCGGATGTTCGACATCGAGTTTTATTTTGGCCATGGCAGAGTCGAAAGATTCGCCGCTGGTCAGGCAGAATCATAGCAGCTTTAAGGGCCCCAACACCGTGACTGACAACATTGTCATTACTTCGGCAACGTCTCAAGAAGCCTGTGAAGCGACTTTGCTAACGACTTCTGCGGTGGCCTACAGCTATAACATCCTGACTCAGTCTTGTGAGCTCTTTACGAAGATCACTGAATCAATTTCTGCGCCGAATGTTCACAGCGGAGCAACAATGCAGGAATTTCCTATGCAGTGCTACCTGGCCTGCATAGCTTATGAAGATCCACGATGGACTGGTGTCGTAAGGACAAACCTTCCTCCTGTCCATAGAGCATCATGCCAGTGCTGCTTCAATGAGGACAGCTCGAGTTCCGGATCTGACCTTCTCTACTATTTATGTTCAGCCTCAGGTTGCGAAACTTGTGGCGGGACCGGCGTTGGGACCTGGTCAAGTTCCGATTCCGTGTCAAAGACGACTGGCTGCCGGCGAACGTTCGTCGCCGCTACAGCCTTCCTTTTCACATCTTTGGGCCTTTAGGTGAGGCCCCCAAGTTCTGTTTGTTGGTCTATGACATCCCATTACCATCAAATACCTATATACATCTATATACCTACATCCCCATAAACCCTCGTTAACACCAAGTTGTAAGTCAACTCAGCTATTTAGGGGAACTTCACCTTGTACAAGTGATGAATTCGTGCATTGCACTTTGTCCCACCCTCCAGGGGTGATATGTTTTTCTTCGCACGTTTCACCAAATGGCCTGCGTACGCTCCAAAAAAAACACCGAGAACCCTGGCACAAAGTTTCTATGGTAGATGAGGCACTTGATGCAAAGCAGTCAGCCAAACTGGGAGCACAACAAGACGTACCAGAAAGTGCAGCAACCTGGGAAGCTAACTCCTTAAACCACTTTGGCAGTTAAATAGTTTTCATGGCTCGTTTGGGTCTGAAAATGTTGGAGACTTGTTTGGCAACTTTGATGCATACCGGCATAGAAAAATCACACACTCAGGAAAAACCGGGTGTGCTGCTCAAGTGGATATTCGGATATGTTCAGTGTCAGAGGAGTACAGCTGATTTTTTTGCAGGTTGGATCTTCCGTTGTGTTGGAAATTGGACTTGCCACATATCCATACATATCCCACATTTTTGTTTGCCACTAATACAGTCGGGGGGGTTCAATTCAACAGAGCTGGTGCGGCGAAATTTGCGGCTCTGCCACAGTCTGAAAATAGGGAATTTACCACAATAATTGATACCCCCCATTGCCATGTCGCAGAAGGCAAGTTAACAATCCCTAAGCATGCCATGAAGATACCTTGCCAATATCCCGGTGGTGATCTCCAAATGTGTGAAGAAACCTATGGTTTTTTTTCATTCCTTAACCTTTAACCCGTGTTTGCAAGCTATCCTTTCGTAATCTAGGAATCTAGGGTAATTTCACATAGCTATGAAAAATCACTGTTTTTTTTTACCAACTACAAATGAGCCATGTTCATACAGTATCCACTTCGACGGGTCGAACCACCGGACAAATCCTCACAGTTTCCCAATCTCCTCGAACCGAGGCATGGATAGCTCTCCATCGGTCTCTTCAGCTGTGTCTGGGCCCCTGGACCCCTGGGCCCCGCTCGTTCGAAGCAAAATCGTCTTGACGTGAAACAAGAAATCAATGACACTTAGGATTGGGGTTGCTATCTAAGAGTGGGTTTTATTTCAGGTGAATTATGGTACTGGTTGGTGGTTTCAACCGGTTTTTATTTTCCATAATTTATGGGATAATCCTTCCCATTGACTAATATTGTTCAAGATAGTTAAAACCACCAACCAGGATAATTTATCCTTTTCTCCTTCTTCAATCTCCATCTTTGCTGGTTTCTTTGAAAAAATAGCTGTCCTGTTCAAACGTTCCATCAGATCAACCCCTGAGAATTTGGTAGACAATATGGATATGGGTTGGTTCATACCCTGAAAGCCACGCGGCCAGCAATTGGATTATTTAACTGGTTGGTGGTTTGGAACATTTTATATTTTTCCATATATTGGGAACAATAATCCCATGTGACTAGTATTTTTCAGAGGGGTTGAAACCACCAACCAGTTAAGGATTGATGTTTTCAAGATGAAATCCAGGTGGGTCAAAACGCAATAAGCATCCATATGGAGCTTTCCATAGTCATGTGAGTCATGTGGCTATCCCAAGCTCGCTGGATCGTTTATTTCATGGAAAATCCCTATCTATAAATCAATGGGAGATCTCCAGGATCCTAAATGGAGGTACGTTCGTACCATTTTTTTGGCCATATTTTAGGGGGATATCCCCTTACATAAGACCTTATATATGGTAGGTACCTCCATTTTAGGATCCTGAAATTCCCATTGAATAAATGGATGATAACTGGGGGGACCCCCATGACTTAGGAAACCTCCATATGTTGATTGGTGGAATAAACGTCCATTCACCAGCCATTTTAGTGTACCTAGGGTACCAGCGTTTTGACTCATAGGTACCAGGTGCTGTTGGGAAAATAGCTGAAAATCCACCAAACCATCACATGAAATGCAACTTCATCAAAAGACCCAGGTTTTGGTGAAGACGGAGAGTTACCCAACGACCATTGGGATTTAAGTACCTAAAGTAGATTTGAACGAACACGAATCAAGGTTTTACCCACCAAACATTCGGGTTTGACCTTTCACAATCTAGTTGGTACAATGGGTACAAGTCTGATTTGTCAGAAAGTGATTGCAAATTCAGGCATTTTGCGGAGTCACCAACACTCTTAACCCATGTTTGGGAGTTTGTAAAGCCCCCTTCCACCAGAGCATACACCAAACCTATCAATACCAACCTGCGTTGGGAACTCCACCGCACACGATGTCATTTTATTGGTCATGCCCCAGCTGTGGTTGGTTATAACATGTTATAAGATACTTGGGTTTAACAGGGGTTGAATGGATAAATGATCTGGTTCTAACCAGCAGAAATAGGGGTTTTATGGATAAATGATCTGGTTGGCGGTGTCAAACATGAATTTTATTTTCCATGTCATATATGGGATGTCATCTTTCCCATTGACGAACTCATATATTTCATATTTTTCAAGATGGTGAAATTGCACCACCAACCAGTAGTGTAAGGGTGCTTTTTCCTGTTGGCAATGGCCTTACTTGTTTGGCACCCTCTCTCCGAGTTATATCCCCAGTTGATGTCAGTTGTATAACTCATCCCATCATCCGAGAGGAAACGACCTCACTGTTCTCCCGAACCCTGGAAATCATGGTTTTCATATGGGAAATCATCCCAAAATGGCCGCAAGATTCAGGTTAGTGAAATATTATGGCCTTTACCCAGAAGATTGATGATATCACTGCCTTGCCAGAAGTCACGCTCAGCACTGGGCTATCAACGCAGCAACTAGGGGCTATCAACGCCATATCGCGCAATGGTTCGGCAAGGGTCACCAGTATGTGTGGCTGCAAGCGAACCACGATAGTAAGTTTGGGAAGAAGCAAGCCCGAACGCTGCTCTTGCGTCATTTGCAACACGTGCAGGCGCAGAATGTCGCATGGCATGGAAAGCTGATGACCAATGGTAGGCGAAGGAGGACATGTTCAAAGATCTACGCCGTTGTCCCGGGCATTGGCCTCTATCAGGCTTGCTAGCTATGGCTCTTCTTGGCTTTCACACCACGTACCTCAAACAACTTGACCGACCCGGAGCACGACGCGGACCGCTTTGGCACAACGGCTTCCCGGCACACTGGATTGCATTGCCAATGAAGCAAGGTGCAGCAAACCTCTTGAGCCATGGCTAGGAAGCAACTGCTTCCACAAAGTCTTCTTCTGTATTGTGCTTTACTGTAGAAAATCCTGCGGATCGTAGCTCGGAATCGTGGTCACTAAGTCCCCGATTCGTGGACTATCCCTTTTTTAACTGGGGGAAACTTACCCTATAGAAACACATAAACACCAACCAGACATAACTAGGTCAATCTTGGGTGGGTAGAAACTAATCCGTTGGTCTTTTGGTGTCAATTGGAATATGTTCACCAGCTAACTTTTTTTTGCAGGGTATCTAAGATTGGACATGATAATCTGCGGACTGATCCTCCTCATTTGTTCGTGATGGGATGTGGGATGGCTGTAAGGGTTGCTAACACCAAAACTCAGCAAACGTAACATGTCGCACAGTGGACAGTGGAGCCCCACAAGAGGTTGGTTATATAACGTTTTATAAGCCCTCTTACTATATGGATAGATCAATGCACTCTAAGTTCCATATTCATCCCAAAAAAACACTTCTGTTCACGATAACGCAACATCACTAGCCTTGGAGCCTTGTTCCGAACGGATGTGTTTTTTTTTTGGTTGGGTGAAACTGTTTCACATGAAGTATTACCAATTATAGGTAGTTAAAAGGATGTATTAGTTGTTAATAGTTGTTATATGTGTCATACCAATAATCACAGATGTTGTGAGTCACTGAATGTCACTGAGGTGCTTGGGTTCATCATCACCATCGAAGAATCTGCAATGCCTGGGTTTTTCCTTTTCATCCTGCGGCGTAGCCGGGGCGCCCAGGAGGTGCCGCTTGTTGGCTGTGCTTAGCTACAGGTAGCCTAACTGGTTGCCTTTTTTGAGTGGTTTAACTATGTTTTATGGTAGACATAACATGATACAACTATAACTTAAAACATCTTAAAACTAGCTAAGTTGGTGCACATAACTCCAATTTCACTATGGTTTATGGTACTTATCACGAACTAGTTAATCGGGTTTATAAACCAACGTTCACATCACTACTATGCCAGCATCATCCTGTAGGTGTCTGACTCGATCTGACTATTGTCTTTCTGCTAACTAACAGGGAGAATCAACCAGAAAACGCAACAAAAATTGGGCCCCACCCACCATGTTAAACAATGGGTGCATGTTTTTCGCAGAGCTTTCCCCATTTTTCTGCCAGCGGAAATCAGAAGATGGTTGCCATGGCCAAGCCTTAGGATGATTTCAGGATAGAAACTAGGGCCGTTCGGCTGGGCCCTTGGCGAAACTATATTCGGATGGGCACTTTATATTAATTTATGTTTGCTACAAGTGAGATGTTTATTTTACCTAGCAGTTTGTTTTCTATGGAATGACTTAGTTCAATTGTGCAAGATTTGTTTTGACATTGTGGTGCAATGTTTTCGGAACATTGTGATGAAAACCAACATTGAAAGGCCGGGGATATTTGGGGGGGGGGGGCGACCCCACCAGATCACTGGCCATTTCAGGAACCGATTAATTGGCGGTACCTA
>Ga0126342_10016982_pt1 | contig 12628 bp, 15 predicted proteins | sample Cyp1metagenome_FD_92528 | JGI IMG/M metagenome (GOLD analysis project Ga0126342, IMG submission 92528) | Coral microbial communities from Lord Howe Island, Old Settlement Bay, Australia - Cyphastrea 1 metagenome | ecosystem: Host-associated > Invertebrates > Cnidaria > Coral ...
AGTGGTGGTAGTAGTGGTGGTAGTAGTGGTGGTAGTAGTAGTAGTAGTGGTGGTAGTGGTAGTAGTAGTAGTAGTAGTAGTAGGCGTCGTAGTGGTAGTAGTAGTAGTAGTCGTGGTGGTGGTGGTGGTAGTAGTAGTAGTGGTAGTAGTAGTAGTAGCAGTAGCAGTAGCAGTAGCAGTAGCAGTAGCAGTAGCAGTAGCAGTAGTAGTAGTAGTAGTAGTAGTAGCAGGAGTAGTAGTAGTAGTAGTAGTAGTTCAATCTATTGCAATGGGGGGCAAGGTAGGCGGGTACTCTGCAATTCCCAAAGTACAGTACAAAAATTAAAATTGAAGGACTTGCTCACCCCACGCCACAACTTGAAACGATTTCATAAATCTACATAACCGAAGGAAGTTTGGAAGTGAAACTTCCTACAATATGGACAAAAATGGAAAAGCAGAGGTGGGAAGAGTCAGCGAAGATAAGAGAAGAAGAAAGAAGGTCAGTGAAGAGAAAGGGTCAGAGGAATGAAGATGCAGCTGCGCGAAAAGGTAGAAAAGTCGCGATTCACTGTGTTTATCCAATGCTTTGTGGCTCCGGAAGGTCGAAAAATAGGCTCGCTAAAGCGGCGGGCGCGGAGCCATCTGGCCAGATGAGAGATGACAAATTGCACGCCCCTGTGGCGCGAAGCACGCTTGGAAGTGAAAAAGGTAAAAGCACGTCACGTCCGGAGCACTTTTGGCAGTTAAGATGTCGAGAAAGTGCACGCTGTTGTGGCGCAAAGCACGTTTCCAAGTCAAAATGTAGAAAGCACTGTACGTTCGGGCCATTTTTGGAAGTTGAGATGTCGAAAAAGTGCACACCGTTTTGTGGCGCGAAGCACATCTCGAAGTCAAAACGTGCAAAGCAAACACCGGGTTCGGAGCACTTTTTGAAGTTGAGATATCGAAAAAGTGCATACCGTTGTGGCGCGAAGCACATTTCCAAGTCAACATGTTAAAAGCACCACATGTTCTGATCACTTTGAAGGTTCAGATGTGGTATTTGCGTGGCAGGGGCAAGGGATTCTGCATCTTGCCAAAAGTGAGCAAAACGTGATGGTTTTGTAGAATTTCCAAAAACGATGGCAGGCGTAGGACATTTGCAGAGGATCTGGAAAGATGCATGTCACGGGGCAGGCGCAGCACAAGAGAGATGATTATCAGAGACGGAGATCTTCAGGTTTGCTGAGACGATTTTGCGTGACAGGTGCGGCGCTTCGTATGACCAGGCTTCACTTTTGCGAGGCAGGCGCAGCACTTTACGCAGATGGAGTGGAAAAATCGCGAAACGCATTGGTACGAGGCCGTCAGCTCTGCACTCAACTTTCCATTTTTGAAGGCAGTCTCGCAGAATTGCTTCGTTTTTGATGTTGTCAACTTCGAAAATTGAAGGAAATCTCGCAGAAGTGTTTCTTTTTCTATTTTGCCAACTTCGAAAATTGAGGAAGTTTCGTAGAATTGCTGCGTTTTCAAGCTTGCAGACAGACAGACAGACAGGCAGATAGACAGATAGATAGATAGATGGACAGCTACAACTACAACTGCAACTACACTACACTACTGTTACAGCTACAAATACAAATATACTACGCTATATTACATTACACTAATTACATTACACTGCACTGCACTGCGGTACACTACACTATACTACACTACACTACACTGCACTACGCTACACTACACTAATTATATCTGATTACGCTACACTACTACACCAATTACATTACAACTGCAACAGCAGCAGCAGCAGCAACAACAACAACAACCACGACAACAACAACAACAACAACAACAACCACAACCACAACCACAACCACAACAACCACAACTATCACAGCTACGACTACAATTCCGGCTACACTGCATTATATTCCACTACACTACACTAATTACATTGCAGCACACTTCAACTACAAATGCAACTACAACTACACTACATTGCATTACACAACACTACACTACACTACACTGATTACATTGCATTGCACTACAACTACAACTACAACTGCACCTACAACTACCGCTACATTACACTACACTACTTACTCTACACTAATTACAGCACACTACACTACAACTACAACTGCACTTCTTTACACGACACCACACTACACACGCTACGCTACACTACACTATATCACACTACAGTACACAACACTACACTACGCTACACTACAGTATGCTACACTACATTAAACTACAGTACGCTGCACTAAGTACACCGCACAACAGCTACAACTGCAACTGCGCTTGCAACTACACTAATTGCCTTACATTACATTACAACCACAACTCCACTACACGACGCTACAACTACAACTACAGCTACAGCTACAACTGCACTACACCACACCACATCCAGCAGTTGTGGTAAGGTGGCCACTGCAACCATAGCAGCCATTCCAAAAAACACAACTCCAACCACCTGTCCATCCACCAGTGGATTCGCTGTGCCATCCGTGATTCACAGCAACCAACCTCCCCTATAGGTTTCCTATCTTTGAATCCTCCGCCACTGCCTTGTGCGGTACTACTGGTATGTTTTTTGGCACTGTAGCAAACGAGTACCCGCAAATTCAAAATCCACCTGCACGCAAAAAAACAACTGTTCAATCAAAGGGTGCGTGTTGCATTTGTGCGTATATTTTTGACATATATTTCCCTATTGTGAGCAAACCTATCGGCGGAGTGAGTGGAGTGAGTGGAGTGAGTGATTTTAGTGTTTTTTTTTTGCGTGTTTTTTTTTAATTTTTGAGGGTATGAGTTGATGACAAGTTCATCAAGTTGGTGAATTGAAGATGACTTGATGCTAACCAGTCAGGTACTTGCGAATGGTTTTGTGAGTCAAGAGCCACAAAGAAATAGTGTTTGAATCAGGAATTGATCGAACCAGTAGTTAGCAGGTTATTGCAATTTGTTTCAAATCATTGTTTTGTAGAATTCCAAGGTGTCTCTTGTTGATTTCCACTGACGGCACCTTGAGTCTTCCGTTGACACATATGTTTGCGGTTTTTAGCACGCAAAGACACGGAAACAGCACATGCAGAGGACATGCAGAGCACATGCAAAGCCTTGCATCGCCAGACACGCGTCTTCAGCATCTCCCCCGCCGGGCGGATCCCAACCAGTGCCTCGGATGTCGTTCGAATGTCGTGTCTAGTGTGTGCAACGTGTCACGTGTCGAACGTGTCATGTTTTGACGTGACGTCACGGCGACCACAACGAATGTGTCACCTGAGCCTGTCAGAGCCTGTCAGAGCCTGTCGGCCCAGGTGGACCATGCTCCGTGACGCCAGCAACAAGCAGATGCCAAGGACATCCTCACCGCACGTTCTGCCAGATCTTGTTGAGGTACTCATCTTTCAGAACATCATAAGACCAGACATATTAAGTATCTATTTGAACCACCGTTTGCCAATCATTTCAAATATTGTTCATTTCATCATTCAAGTCAGTGGACATACTTATAGACTTTGGCTTCACAAAAACGTCAACATCAAGACAACAGACAATATATCTCACTTGGCGGTGCTCTTGAGACTTCTTGAGACTGTGTGTCCTTCTCACAGTGCATTCTACTCCAGCTGTAGCCGCTCTAGCAGCCGACACTTAACCTTTGGGAATCTTGTCCCATCTTGTGAACTAATATCACACTCTTGTGTGTTAGTCTGTTTATGCTGTGAATGTCTTGTCAACTAATTTGCAGATTCGTATTTCATCTGATGTGCTCAAATACCGCAGATCTGACTGCCATAGCATCACCAACCGCAGATTCTCTCAATTGGATCAGCATTGCATCTGGTGCGAAGGAAACCGCCGTATGTCGCCATCAATCTTCTGAACAAAGTCACCCGCATGAACAAAGAGGGAAAGAAGGACACCGACTCAAAACGACCACGACAACTTCTCAAAACGAGTTGGTCGTTTTATGTTCGCGCAATATCTCGCAGAAGCGTCTGTGAACAGCTGCAGTTTTATGCTTTATGCTTACAGCATACTGAACAGTCTCGAGATGAAGGACTAATTTATTACATGAATTTAAATGATATGTGTCGAGAATGAACACATGATGTTATTTGTTGGGCATGAATATATGTTATTTACATATATGTATATATATATATTTATTATTAATTATTGTATATTTATATGTTCAATTATATGCTTGTTCAGGTGTGTCACGTGATTCACGTGTGACTTTTTCGGGCTTGCCATGAGGAGTGGCTTGCTGGAGAAGCGGTTACGATTCAAAGAAAAACTTCGAAAGATATTTGTAGCTTTGATCTTACATATCTTATTATATTTAAGATTCTTATAGCTTATAGGATACTAAGATAACTACATGTAGATTTTGTATATATTTTGTATACATATATACACATTATACATCGTATTCTGCGCATATCTTCGTACGATAAATAAAAAGTCTGCACATGTCCGCACGAAGTTACCATAGAGTTATCACAAGATTTACGAAAAGTTTTCTACAAAATCACACAATTCACACAGCATAGAAACTGATTTGCAAAGCCGCATACGCACACAAGCAACTCACGCAAGACACTGCTGCATGTGTACAGACGCAATACACACGTAATACACACGTATTCACATACATGCTTGCACCAATACCATACCGAACTTGTAAGTACATTGAGTACATACCTGATAAGAAATCAACACCCGATTTTGTACTGAGCAACGTGAGCAACGTGCAGGGAATGGGACAAGATCTGACTGCAGTGACTGCAGGAGACCATTCGCGTGTACAGTCGTCAATCGACAATCATTCCAGCAATGATTGGCCACACCTGTGCTGTGCTCCGTTGAATTCTGTCACCAGACATGTTCTTTCACATGTAAAAAAACATGATCAGACTGTTGTCTTGGAATATCTTTGAATACTATTGTGTCATACTATATATATAAACATGTATAAATGTATGGACTAAAAATTAGCAGCCTGTGAAACTACAAAAAGATCAGTTCGTTTTTTCCCACCAACTGACTTGCGCAGTCAAAGGTACATAACGGGCGCGACTTTGTACCAGTGGTCATCAACGATGGGATGGTGTGACACTGTGACACAGATGCCAAACAGCATGTGATGGCTTGATTTGAGCAGGATGTCTACAGAAGCGGAGGAATAGATTTGAATCATTTTTTAAATTAAAAACTAGTTTGAACTAATTTGAACCTGCAGTTCTGTTCAAATCATCTGACGATAGATTCGTGAAGATTCTCGAAGAGCTTCATCTCCGAATATTCTGTGAACCTGTGAATTTTCCCACCTCAGGTCGGCTTCAAGATCGGAGACTTCGTTCCAACGCACACTTTCACCTCCCACCCCAAGCAGGTGCCAGTGGCACCGTGCTGGGCTGCGCTTGCAGGTTTTTCTTTGTTTGCTTCAGGTGTTTTGTCAGATTCATACAATTCATAGCAATTGTTACTTGTTACAATACGATTTTAACATTTTCAGATCATATATTTTGTTCAGACAACGACTTCCGCAGAATCGTGTTCGAATTCGGTCGAATCTCGTGTGGACGCGATTGTGGGACGCGTCAGGCGAAGGTGACGAAATATCGCGGCCGCTGAGACGTCTGACCCTGACACGTCGTGAGATCTGCGAGATGTCGACGACGAAAAAAGTGTGCCCTGGAAAGCGTGGAGCAACGTGGAGCAACGTGGAGCAATGTGCCACGATTTGCAGAGATGAGAGAAGCAACCTCAGCAGATGCAACCAGATGCAACCAGCAATACAGCCAGCGCATGATTGGTATGTAAAAGTATGTAAATGTATGACATATAATGACGTATAGTGACATATAGTGACATATAGTGACACGTAGTAGTGACACGTAGTAGTGACACGTAGTCGTGACACGTAGTAGTGACACGTAGTAGTGACACGTTGTGACAATTTATGACAATTTGTGATATATAGTGACATATAGTAATGATTCTATGGTGGCGAAAGAGCAAAGGTTCTGCAATGGTTCTGCAGTACTAGCCGTACATTAGCTGTATTGCATCTTCAATGCAGATCTTGTTGTCAAGTATTTACACCACGTTTTCACAACGTCAGATTCGTATCTGTCTCCCACATGACAGGTGCAACGTGTCCCGTGTTCTTCAGAGTCCAACGACTCCGTTGGCGATTTTTGTGTTGGACTCTCCATAGATGTGTTCGTCGATATCGTAGAGGTTTTTTGGTCACCGGGTGTGTCCGTTGCATTCTGGTGCCACAGCACTTGTTCAGCGAGATGTATGGCGCGGGAAAAGGCGGGCACACAGGGCTAAGGGCGTTTTGCGCAGTGCATGCTGTCAGATGAATATGCCTCTGCAGACGGTCGTCATATAGTTCTTGATATATTAAAAGGGACGGTCATTTTTTAGTTGTGTTTTCCATATTTTTTTATTTCTTCTTGGATTTATGGTTCCCAGCTTCTCTGCTTTTCTGCTTCTTTACCTCTCTGAATCCGCTTTTCTGCTTTCCCCTGCTTTTCTGCTTTTCGAGCTTCTTTGCTTCTTTGCTTTCTGCCTTTCACTGCTTCTTTGCTTACCTGCTTTTCTGCTTCTCTGCTTCCCTACCTTTCTGCTTCTCTGCTGAGAAGCATCATATAAATAAACCCTTAAATAAACAATAAATAAACCCCAAACTGACGGTACAAATTCTAAAGCAACTCTAAGTAAACCCTAAATAGTCTAAACCAACCTTAAATAGATCCGAAACCAACCTCAAACATACGTATGTTAAACTATGTTAAACTAAGCCCAAATAACCTTAGACCACCCCTAAATAGATCTTAAATCAGGCATATTTTTAAAACCAACGCTAAACAAACCTCAAAGCAACCCTGAATAGGTTCTACACCAACTCGAGATAGATCCTAAAATAAATCGACATAAACCTAAAAACAACCCTAGCTGGATCCTAGACCAGCCCAAATAGCTGCTAACCCTCACCTAAATAAACTTGAAACCATCTTCAACCAGGCCTGAATAGATCCTAAACCAACACTCAACAAACTTTAAACCAACCCTAAATAGGTCCTAAACTAACCTAAATAGATTTTAAACCAAGCCCAAATAAATCCCAAAGCCAACCCTAAATAGATCCTAAACCAACTCTAAATAGATCTTAAACCAAGCCTAAATAAACCCCAAAACCAACCCTTAAAAGATCCTAAACCAACCCTAAATAGATCTGAAAATAGGCCTACATAAAACCCTAAACCAAATCCCAAATAAACCCCAAACCAATCTTAAATGGATCCGAAACCGACCCTTAATAAAACTTATCCAAGCTCAATAAACCCTAACCTAATCCTAAACCAACCCAAAATAGATCTTAAACACAGCCCAAAAAAACCCGAAACCAACCCCAAACAAGTTACAAACCAACCCCAAATAGGTCCTAAACCAACCCTAGATAGATCCTAAACCGAGCCTAAATAAATCCCAAAAACAACCCCAAATAGATCTTAATGTTGTCTGACCAATAGTGATATCTTGTCAACAGTAGAAACTTTTTTCCGCAACTCCAGTTTTATCTCCAATACTAAAAGTCAATTAGCTCCATTTACTTTTAGTATTGCCAAAAAACTTAGGGTTCCAGAGATTTACTATTGGAATGCTGCCCCCCCCTAAAAGACATTTTTTTGTAGGGGGGTATTTATTATTATGCAGCCAACACTACAAGAAACCCTAAAATAAACACCAAAACCAACCCTAAAAGATCCTAAACTAACCGCAAAACCAACCCAAAATGAACCCTAGTTGCAAACTACCATGTTACGCGAACAGTTCGATCAGCAAAATGTTGCAAATTCCATCGAACATCGAAAATGAAAGGTTTGAATGCAAACATGCTGCAAATACCATTGAAATGGCAGCTTCCAGCTCCAAAATGCTGCAAATAGCAAGGAAAATGAACAGAACAGGAAATCCAAAAGAACCAACACGGAAAAAAACAAAACAAGAGAAACCAATGAACCCGAATGCAGCCACATAGAACACTTTTGTGAAACAAGTCATTTCAACAGTCTTGTACATGTTTCCCATGTTCCCATACCAGTGTAGACTGTGGAGTGTGGAATGGGGTGGAGTGCAGAGTGTGGAGTGTGAAGATAGTGAAGACAGTGGAGTGTTGAGTGGGGAATGCAACATGTAGGGTATGAAGTGGGGATTGTAAAGTGTGGAGTGTCAAGTGTAAAGTGCACAGTGTAAAGTGTAAAGTGTCTGGTGTGGAGTGTAAAGTGTAAAGTGTCTGGTGTGGAGTGTAAAGTGTAGAGTGTGGAGTGTAAAGTGAAAAGTGTAAAATGACGCTCTCACAATGTCCCACGCCTGCCACACAATTTGCGCATTGTCCACTTCACGCAGCCCTATAACAAGGCGATTCACCAAAAACACCCAACACGACACGTCTAAAGTGCTGTGCCTGCCACACAAAATGAAGATAGGCACTTTCCAGAATGACGCGCTTGCCACGAAAATTCAAGTCATCTGCGGAAAAACCGTGCAAAGTATTGCGCCTGTCACACAAAACGACGTTTGCGCTTTTGCAGACACGTCAGATTGTCGCGAAGTGCCACGCCTGCCACGCAAAACAACATGACAACCTCTTTTGAAACCTTCACAAATGACAAGTTTTGCGGCTTCCCTCATAGGCAGGGCGACACCTGCACAAAACCAGAGAATCGAGACAAGAGACTTCCTGAATTTTTCACAGTTTGTAGCTCCAAAACCGACGTTTTCCTACGAGTTTTCTTCATGAGCCCAAGATCTACTACCTCAAAATCGATGTTTTGTGCGAGGCTTTTGTCAGTTTTCATCACATGTCACAAAATGCCACGCTTGCCACGGAATTTGCACGTTGTCACCACTTGACGCAGCCCTGCCAATGCGATTCGCAAAACACACGCAACACGACACGTCTAAAGTGCTGCGCCTGCCACACGAAATGACGATGAAGGTCTCTAAAGTGCTGCGCCTGCCACGAAAAATGCAAGTCACCTTCTGAAAACGATTCAAGTATATCGTGCGTGTCACACAGAACGAGTTTTGACACCTGCTGAAACATATTGCAATGTCACGAAGTGCCACGCGTGCCACACGATACGAGGTTACGCGACATTTGAAACCTCCAAAAGCCATCGCAGTCGCTCGCAGACGGTTGCGAACCGTTGCGAACGGTGGCGGATGCTTGCGGTCATAAAAGCGGCGTCGCATCCCGACCCCCAGGCCCCCAAAGTAAAATGAGAAGCCTTTGCTACGCATTCGGGAACATTTCCAGACCCTATATAGAAGTATTTATCACGAAAAGTGGCCTAGACTACTTGAGTTCAATGTACTTTAGTACTTGTGGCTGGGTTTGCCTTCAATCCCTGATTGTTCCTTGTTAAGTCTTCGTTTTCCCTGGTCCGTGAAATTTCTCCCATCCCGTTCACTCATTCCTGTAGTGTTGCGAACTCTTCTCCCAATATATACTTGGTTCCAACCATAATTATTTCATCACCAGTTTTGTGGATTTCTCATGTTTCCTTTGCGTCGTTGTTCGTGTAGCACTCCTTCACATTTTTGGGAACGCTTCCTTTTCCTGACGTTGCTGGCTTCGCAAATTGATTTTTTTTTTCAATTTTTGCATCTTCTGCCGTGTTATTTGTTCGGCAAGCCTCTTCTTCAGTTCCGCTTTTGACTGAATGCTTTCAATGCCCCTTGAAATAAATTTCCTCTCAATGAATAATTGTTTGCAAGGTTCATCTCGATGATTTTGGCACCGTAATGGCGCTGCTTGTGCTCTTTTTCAGTACCTTTTCATATTTGATTTGTCCAAAAATGCGTTGCTTCTCGCGACTTTTTTCTGCACCAAGTTCTCAAGGGTGTGTTTCTTCAAAACATGGTTTTTCATTGCGTTCCTGTGTCGCAAATCACTTGCTATGTTTCCCTTACTTGTAGCACCCTTTCAATATGTTTTATGCCTGTTTGGAAACAAGTCCACCAAACTTGAATTATGTCGCAGAGGCTTGGGTGAGCGTAATCACCAGGCTTTATACAGCACAGGCTCCCACAATGACGCAGAAACATAAGCCTGAATGCAAATTCTGCCAGGTTCAGCAACTTCTCCCCCGCACATGGCCTTGGACAAAAAACATACGGTACCGTATAGTATAGAAAACCATAAGGACAAAATATGACGAGTGGAAGGACTGAAGGACTCATATATTTGTGTTTTTGTTGCAATATCGCCCCCGTCCTCGTCGGAATTTGCATTTATTTTCATCTTCATCTTCAATTTCTCTTTCTTTTTATCTTGTTATTTTTCAATTTTGAATCTCTCTTTATCTTTATCTTTATCTTTATCTTCATCACCATCATCACCATCATCACCATCATCACCATCATCACCATCATCACCATCATCACCATCATCACCATCACCATCATCACCATCATCACAACCATCACTAACATCACTGACATCATTACCATCACCCTCACCATCATCCTCACCGTCATCGTCATCATCATCATCATCATCATCATCATCATCATCATGGTAATGATCGTCATCATCATCATCCTCATCATCCTCATCATCATCATCATCGTCATCATCATCGTCATCGTCATCGTCCTCCTCCTCCTCCTCATCATCATCGTCATCGTCATCGTCATCGTCATCCTCCTCCTTCTCCTCCTCCTCATCATCATCACCATCATCATCATCGTCATCGTCATCGTCATCGTCATCGTCATCGTCATCGTCATCGGCATCATCAACGTCATCATCATCATCATCATCATCATCATCATCATCATCATCGTCATCGTCATCATCTTCATCGTCATCATCTTCATCGCCATCATCTTTATTGTCATCATCATCATCATCGTCATCATCATCATCATCATCATCTTCATCCTCATCTTCATCGTCATCATCATCATCATCATCATCATCATCGTCATCGTCATCATCTTCATCGTCGTCATCATCATCGTCATCGTCATCATCTCCATCGCCATCATCATCATCATCATTATTTATTATTATTATTAATTATTTTTTTTTCACAATTATCTTTTTCATCATCATCATTATCATCATTATCATCATCATCATCGTCACCATCTTCGTCATCTTCATCATCTTTATCATCATCATCATCATCATCTTCATCTTCATCTTCATCTTTATCGTCATCATCATCATCATCATCATCATCATCGCCATACTCATCGTCATCCTGATCCTCATCCTTTTCCTCCTCCTCCTCCTCCGCCTCTTCCGCGTCCTCCTCCTCCGCCTCATCATCATGATGAGTCTCATCATTATTTTGAGCATCATCCTTGTCTTCATCTCAAGTGGAAACATCTCAGTGCCCACCTTGTGAAAAGGTACAAGAGATGGCATACTTTGTGCCAGCAAGACACAGCACCGGAAGATGTAAATTGAGTAGCGGGTCAGGTAACAATTTTTTGTCGCACTAAATCGGTGAAGATCAGCCACCATTGTATTTTGTTCGTTTTTTTCGGAGAGTTGAAAAATCGTACGGCCACACTGAAAGATTCAGAATTTGTGCACTTCAATTTCCTAGATGTAATACCCACCCTTCGTCCACCCGATCCCTCTCAAATAAATTGATTTGTCAGCAGATGCCAGCAGTCTGCGATATGTTTGATTTATACTATTTATACTGCTTTCTTCCTTGTTCTTCCTCCATGTTTGTCATACAAAACGACCGGTTGCTCCATGTCTGAGGGTCGTCCAGAGCACCTATTCGACTGATTTCTCCTAGCTTCATTGAATTGCAAATGCATTTCAGTCCTTGTGCTATCAACTTTGCTGCAGGAAATGTCTTCGAATAGTATTTCAGTGCAAAGTTTGAACATGGTTTAAAACATGTTCTTTAAACTAATTAGATGTATTTAGCAATTTCAGGAACATGTTCCATCTCGCGCAGGTTTGAGCTATGGCGGTCGAGGCTTGATCTCAGAATGAAATGATCTGAGTCGAGTCACTTCGAGTCATTCCGAGTCACTGAGATCCGTAGAGATCCGTAGAGATCTCTGTGACCAAATCGAAAAAGTCACTGTGATCGTGGCGTCAAATCGACGGCACAGGGGTTTTCTCTCGAGATCCCCGTGACGGCCAGCACCTCAGATTGCCAGACCTCTGTCGCAGAATGCGACATCTGTGGCATTTTATGTCCTTTTTTGATGTTCGCACCTTTCTACAAACCCTTTTGGCATTTTTTGATCTTTTGTCTCAGTTCTTTCACATCCCACCAATCTGACCCTGCAAGAAGACGGAAAAACAAGTGTGAGCAGTGCAAACCTCAAAGGACCAAGCAATATTTCGAGTGGAAAGCCGGTTTACTCGTCTTGTTTGCTTTTGCCAGTTGCAGGCGCCACATAGATTCCAAACCAAGATGGGTGCGGATTCAACACACACTCAATCACTTCCGGTTGATGTTTGTTTGGAAAGAGCACCCCATGCCGCGATGAGGATGCTAATGCTGTGACAATGTCTCGGAATGTCCAGGAACTTCTTCTGGAATGGGACTCATCTTAGCTGCAACCAGTGCCCAGCCGCATC
>Ga0126342_10016983_pt1 | contig 12627 bp, 9 predicted proteins | sample Cyp1metagenome_FD_92528 | JGI IMG/M metagenome (GOLD analysis project Ga0126342, IMG submission 92528) | Coral microbial communities from Lord Howe Island, Old Settlement Bay, Australia - Cyphastrea 1 metagenome | ecosystem: Host-associated > Invertebrates > Cnidaria > Coral ...
TATAGTGGACTATAGTGAACTATAGTGACTATAGTGAACTATAGTGAACTATAGTGACTATAGTGACTATAGTGAACTATAGTGACTATAGTGAACTATAGTGAACTATAGTGACTATAGTGACCATAGTGAACTATAGTGACTATAGTGACTATAGTGACTATAGTGAACTATAGTGACTATAGTGATCCATTTACATCCATAAACCTCATGTCCACTAGTTAGTCTACACTTCTTATACAGTCCAAGGGGTCCCAAACAAAAAAAAACCTCCAGGGTTGGCTGGTGAAAGGTGAAAAACCAAAACGCGATGAGATGGGAAGATTTGAAAAATGTCATGGGAATGTCCACAAAATATGATTGATATAATAATTAATATGTTGATATTGATATGGTTTGTGGATGTTGAAGCAAACATTTCGAGCCTTTTGTTCCATGTTCCATGTGTGATATTTTTTGTACTCCAGCGACCAATCAGTGATGAGTTGAAACCACATTCGGAGCTGCCCAGGAATCCAACAAAGGCCTTATCCTCATGCAAAGTAACCATGATGTACGGCTATGTGGCTATGGATCAATACCTATAGATACCATTTTTAATGGGATGAACATCCATAAATCCCAGCTATGACTTGGGGGTTCACCAGTGGTACCAGGGTTTTGACCCATCCCCAATCAAAACCCTGGAAAATCCTGATTTTGCAAGATCTGTGGTAGTTACAGATGTTCAACTCCAATGACAATAATACTGTAGCACATGAAGTATATGGATATGGCTCAGAACTCCCACATTATTACCTCTGAATAGAGAGTGGAACGCATTTTCTGGGGCCCATACTGTGTACCTTTCCGGATATTAACAACGGATCATAAGATATCATAAGTCATACGTTTGGAGTTTAGACCCATATCATCCCATATCCAGATGCAGAAAAATTGCGACGAGAGCCGTGTCCTGCAGGCAGTTCAAGTCCTGGGAGATCCGTCGATGCTCTCAGTTTCGCCAAATTCCATTAGGTGATGAGATGTCGATGGAAAGCCTGAAATCATGTCACATTGCAACCTGGAAAACGCTTCTTGTCGCTTCTTGTGGGTCTCTTTCTTGTCGGTTCTTGTGTTTGTTTGGTTTAGTTGTTGCTTTACGATTGTTGCTGTTGTTGTTCTTAATCCAGAAATGCGACAACGGCTCTATGCATTCTCCAATCTCTATATGTGTTTCTTTGGAATTTTGGAACCCCAACTATAGTAAAGGCCTGTGGTTTATTGTTATGTTCCCATTCACCTGCCATTTTGAATATCCATTGTGGTAACCCCAAAAACTTTACTAAAGTCCCAATAAAATATCGATTCCCTACTTTTCCTACTAAAGTCCCACTAGAATATTGATTCCTTACTTTTCTTACTAAAGTCCCACTAAAATAGTGATTGCTACGACTGTGATTTTTCTATCTTTTTGGGGATTACTATGTATATATAATATATATATACTGTATTATATATATAATATACAGAAGGGAGGATCATGGGTGAAGGCGTGCACATTGTAGAAACGCACATGTTTTGCATTGTCTGCTTAAAATCATCCTGTCTGCTGATCTGCTTCCATTCCTGAAGCTTGGATCTATCACAAACTCTCATACAAACAATCCAAATTCTGAAAGAGGCAAAAACTAGTCCAAAACAATAGAAAAATAAAAAGTTTCACCCCATGTCACCTGTCCAGCTTCTCCTCAGACCCTCTCATGGGTCGATGTTTTTTTTTTTGTGGTTTTTGTCGAGGTTTTTGCAACTGTGTCAGTCCAACAATATCAGTTGCTCATTTTTTTGTGTTTTTTCTTTTCCTGTTTCTTGGGCTCCTGGGAGAAATTTTCACCCTGACAAACATCCATTGGCACAGCTTTCACCCCTCCACATTTTATATTGATTTCTTTATTGAGTTACTGATTTTGGCTACTGAGCCATCAGAGAAAATTCACAGTAAAAACAGTTTTATCACCCACCTCTTCAGGCACTCCATTGGATTGATGTTTTACTGGTATGCCGAGGTTTTGGTTCCTCATATTCAAAGGTTTGGCTCGTGTTCTTCAAACCTGGAATCACTAAAATTTATATCTAATATAAAACATATGTTTTTCAAAAATGGATTGTTTAAGCAACACTTTGTTGTACAAAAAATATGTTTGTCTCAAGGTGTTTGCTCCTGCAAAAAGGCAATATTGTATCCCTCACGACAAGACAAGATTCCTCCAAAGAAGAATGTTGTTTTCCTTTGGAAGAAGCAGATACTATTTTGTAGAATGCAACATTATTCTTCTTGGCAACTCTTGCATGCCACAGATACAGCATTTCTTGAAGAAATGTTCGTATTCCTTTGAACAGACGTGTTCATTTTAGATTTTGAAGGTTCAACTTTTCATTGTACAATGTAATAGGTTGAAAGAAGCAACATTCTTGTAGTCATGCATTATATCTTGAAAACACTAGTCTAAGATGTACTAGTCTTTCAAATAACATGTATGGTTGACATATACAATATTTTCAACGCGACTCCTTCCTCCTCACACTAGTCAGACATAACTCCTACAAAAATGATCAATATGCCATTCAAGGATGCAATACCCCTAGCAGGAAGTGTACAGCCTATAGCTAGAGAATACAGACAATTTTTGTTCAATACAGCCTACAGCCCATTATCTCCTTTGAAAGGGGCAGCAATTGTGCAGAGCATGCAATAAATCGTTCAAACATGTGCTTGTATTTTTACATGTTCACAAAGGTACAGTACACAATTCACTCCAGAAGGCAGGGTTGTCTTCAAAAAAAAACTTGTTCAAGATACAGCAGTCTGCTTTCATGCACACAGTGTATTGATTCCCTGCAAGTGTGTTACTTTTTTTCAACCAGGCAACGCTATTTAAGGCACAATATAGATGATGCCTGGAAAAGGTCTAGATTCAATCGTAGTTAAACCATCTTTTGAAGAAGTGCATGTTCAATCTGGATATGTTCTTTTTTGAAAATCACTCATGAACAGCATGAAAGGATGCAGATCACTTTTCAGAAAATGCAGAATTTGCAGCTGGAAATTGCACCCATGTACGTTCAATATCAACTACATATTTATCGAGAAACGTAAAGTATTGTGAAAAAAACAATAAATGTGTCAAATAGTGTATATACATATGGTAATATGTACAACAATACAATGCAGAATTCATTGCAGGCATCAAAATCATTGTATATAGACATGTGTTCTTTTCCAAAGTGCTAAACAAAAAAATAAAGCATTCTCTTGGAAAGAGACAACATCTCTGTAGAAAATGTAGTATTCTGGACAGTCGTGATTTGTGGCTTCATGTTCAAACCATTTCCATATCTCAAAAAAACTGCAAAATCAATACTTTCACCACTCCACCCCCCACGGTAGTCCGCTCTCTGTATATAAGCCTAATATTATGCCCCAGTTTACACACCCAAGATGCTGGGATTGTTTTGAGGCTGTCGCCGGATGCCTGATGCTCAGATGGGCCATGTTTGCCTGTCGCAAATTGTTTGCTGGAGTGCAATTCAGGGGGACCACCTGAAAAGTGACCTATTATTTCAGTCCGGTGAATTCCTGTATCTACTTATATGTACTTATATTATCTTATATTCTTTAGCCCCCGATTCCACAAGAATTAATACGTAGGGCGGCTGATCGGCGATTTAAAACAAAACGGTTTTATCCTAAGTGGGATGATCTCGAAGTGAAATCAGCCCCCCCCTATGGGTGTAGCAATTGATCCTTAAAATGGTAGCAATTCCATTTGTTCATAGCATTCAAACTGCACCTTTCAATGGTACAGAATGGTACAGATGAACTGTTTTGCTTGTGAATATTCCCATCATATCTCATCATCCTAATATCATGGTTTGTCAGATCCCGCTTGTTTGGTCATTCATCATCATCATCATCATCATCATCATCATCCCTTGCCATATCGGGTTGTGAATATTCAGTGCTTGGGGTATTTCATCGTCGTCCAATGGTCAAACATGACCCAAACTTAAGAGATCTTAGCACTGAAACCCATGAAAACTGGACAATCATTGTTTCTGAATCAAAATAGTTACCATTTGGTTATGACTAACATAGCCAGGAAAATGGTCCTCCCTTATAGATGGTTTACCTATTAAACATGGTGATTTTCCATTGCTTCTGAAGCACTACCAACGTGGATTGCTGAGGAGCGGTGAAGCATCGGGCCGAGATGCAGGTCAAATTGCCCCGTTGCCCCGGTGAACCCCAAAATTGCTGGTGAATAGTAAATAGATGCAAATCTCTTCCTTAATATGGTTCAATCATGTTTTATCACTGTTTTATATAAAGGTTTTGACTTTTGTTCACCAGTCCATAGTTTATTCTAACTTTTTTAAAACTTGAAAAAAAGCGCGACAAATGCTAAAAAAATGGAAAAAAACAAAAAGCAAATCAGCAAAATCCAAAAAACACAAAAGCAAAATAAAAGGGGAAAAAAGGGGAAACAAAGGAAAGTCAAAAAGAGAAAAAAACATGAAACATAATGATTTGTCCATTTGCATTTTTTTCGCACTTATTTTGCTTTTTCGATTTGCCAAAAAAAGAGAAATAAAAGCAAATAAAAAACAAATCTATTTTTTTTTCCCTTTTTGACGTTCCTTTTTTTCCCCATTTATTTTGCTTCCGGTTTTTGCAGTTTTGAAGTTTTGGTTTTTGATTTTCCATGTGTTTTCTTTTTTCTTTTGCATTTTTTCAAGTTTAAAAATCTTTAGAATAAGCCATAGAGGAGAACATAAGTTTTGACCGAAACACACCGAAAGCGACATCATTTCAGAACCCCAACCATTTTTCTGTGTGCGGTCTCCCCGTTTCAATGACATAAATAAAGCCGGTTTCAGTTGGACGACGTACCGCCGGTTTCATCTGACGACATGTTACCGTGAATCCGATCTCTATGGGTTTGATGAAAACGACCAATGCCTCTGGGTTTTTTGGGCCTAAGAGTCTAAAAAAGATTGACCCCATATCCGACATGAGAAAATCCTACAGACATCAGCAACTGCTCAGTTTTTTTTTTTTAGTCGTCAATCATGGCAGCATGGAAGTCCCAATGTGTTTTTTGAAGTTTAAAGAAGATCATTCTTAGCTGACCCCAAATTTAGGACCGTCCAGTGCCAGGTGCCACTGCTCAAGAGACAGCTGATGAGGACTGGATTGGGGGTGGCTTAAAACATGGTCAAAACATGAAAACATGTCAAAAAGGGATCATGCCAGGTGGATGTTGTTTGTTTTTTTTCTTTTTTTTAATGCAGTTTTGCAGACTTCGGCAGTTGAAAAATGCGAGTTCCAAGTGAGCAATGGCCCAAATTTATCCAAACTTGCAGATTGAAGTCCGGCACTGACCTGTATAGGTCATTCATAGCACAGAAAACTCACGATATCACGACAAAGTAATCCAACCCCATTACACATGGAAGCTCCAGAATTTTGGGTCTGATGGTCTGGGGGTGATTGATTTTCCAACCGAACATGGCCTGTTTTTGGGCTTTCATGGAGCCCTGAAGCTGGCCGAAGGAATCACCTGGAGGGTTATTTTCCGATGCGTTTGGAGCCCCGGAAATAGCCACGGGTTGAGCAACTGGCCTTGGATGATCCAGTTCAAAAAAGGTTTCTAGTAAAACATTAAGGGTACTCTCCATTCCTACCCCAAAATTATTGGAAGAGTTATTAAATGATTTATTGTATACAGTATAGTTATTTGATGGGTCACTCCAGCTTCCTGAATCCCAACAGGCTGTAGTTTCCTCTTGAGATTAGATTGACACGTGACCTACGGGTGTGACGTGGCAAGTGCTGCTCCCATTTGAAACATACAGTCACCGGAACGAAGTGTGACCTCCTGTTTTCAAGGAGATTCCTGTTACAACAATAATGAAACATAGTCACGAACTCCATGTCATCGTGCTTGATCCCACTCTTCACCGTCCAGGTGTTTGCACTATCAATGAATCCCTGGTTGGTGCTTTGGAACATGTTTTATTTTTCCAGAAAAATTGGGAATTTCATTATCCCAACTGTTACTCACACTCCATGATTTTTCAGAGGGGTAGTTCAACCACCAACCAGATGATTATTCACCATCATGAACCATCATTAACCATATATTAACCATATATTATCCATTATTAACAGTATATATTCCCATTAGATCCCATTAAACCACCATTAAAAATCCCATTCAACCACCATTAAATGCCATTCAAATCGGGCGCCTCCATGGGATCCAAGGGCCACCAAGGTGGTGGCCGGAGGTGGCACAACGCTGCCACCAACGTTTGGCCCAGCGGCCCCAGACCCTCCCCGAGGCGAAATTCAAACGGAAGCTGCGAAATCTCTTTGGCGATGCGGGAGATTGGGTGTACTGTATATGTTGTGATATATATATATAATATGATATATATGTCAATGTAAGTACAGTGATACTCATTTCTATAAGATTATGAAGTATTGTTCATATCCGACATATCCATAGGATACAGTGTTTGATACAATATGATACAATTAATAGAGGCATGGGAGATCGATCATGGATATCATTGTGCAATCGCACGGAAATTTCAGTACGATTTAGACAGACAGCATAATTTCTTGTCACTGATGTTTCAGGGAACATCTACCAGGGTTTTCCCATGGTTTTCCCCATGAAATACCAGGGTTTTCTGTAAGATTTCCCTGGAAAACCAATCCACTGTGACCACTGGGATGCTGGCTTTGCAGGATCCAATGGCTCAGGGTGTTGTGTCTTGGGTTCGGGGGCCCCTGCTGGCGATCCTTTTTTAAACTGACGCTTGAGGGTAAGATATGGATGATTTACATGCTAGAAATGGAAGAAATGAATGATTTATACTCGATGATATAGTGAATTATTGTGCTTCGGCTTCAACTATCATAATCATCCCACTCTGGAGTGGAACAAGGATAATTGAAATTGATTGTATGAACCATAGTAATTAATGTGTACCAATTCTTCCAACTTCCAGTGTCTCGAAGAATGTCAATGTCACTCTTCGCAATCGTGCCATGATCAAGCTACTGAATGATATGCAAAGTTTGCCAGGATATTCATGTTGAATGTTCACTACTTCTTGTCTTTGATGATGGTGGTGATCATCACAATAATAACGGTTCAGCACTCATTCATGGAAAAGAACCTGACTGGAAATGGGATGAACCATTGATGCTCCGCAGGCATTGGTTCAATCCTAACGACATCAGGGGCGGTTGTAAAGCTGCGCTGTCGCATCGTCTCCTGTGTTTTGGCAAAACAATTAGGATCGTTTAGGCATCCAAGCTGGATAGATGTGGAGTAGCCTGAGTTGTGGGGTTTGGACCATCGAGCTAGATACCAGAGCTGACTTTTCTTGTGCATCAACAGAAGCATGGAAGGTTTCTGGTGCTGGGACTGTTGATTACTAAGTGTTTTGCTGAGCAGGCTGCACAAGATAGCTTTGGTTTTGTAAATGATAAAAGGATTGCCTGATCATTGCAAATTGCTTCAAGCAGTATCCCCTGAGAAATCCGCATCATCCAACTAAGGGAACAACCTATCTAACAGTCCTATGTTTGCTTGGTTCCTTTCCGCAATTTCCCTTGACTTTTGTTACTTGAAAGTGAGTCACAAGTTGGGCAACCTTAAAACTTTGCAAAATTCCGCCATGTGTTTAAGTGAGTCATGTTTTTTTTGTTTCCATACATTGTGTAGGGGGTCACTATGTGTCCATTGAGCTTTTGTGAAGGTCATTGGAGACTACCACCCAACCCTGTTATGTTCAAAAAAATATCGCATCCCTGCGTTTGCTCCCTTGTACATATATGCTGTACATATATATATACAGTATATAAATAACCAGATATATATATATATATACATTACACATATGCCCGCCATATTGTACTTTTGCAAGCTATGTTCTTATTTTTGCTATGGTCTTTGCGAAGGTGCAGATTACATCTATATTACTCATGTTTCCTGGTGGTATCCCCATGCTTCGCGGGTAGATCTGTGCAATTGACATATTCCGATCCACCCTGTGAACACGGGTTTCCCAATATATGGTTGAAGATGAATCAAGTCACCTGTTTTTATGGCAGTTTATGGAGGGTTTCTCCATATCCGGCAATCAAACGTGGCTGGAAATTCCCCATTTATGGAGGATTTTCCCAGCAACCCTCAAAACCCCTGTTGGTTGATGATTAGTTGGGGGATTATAACAATATATAACAATCCAAGAACGGGGAATCCCGTCAACCAGTATTTCATTTTGTATGACAGAGGGGTTTTGAACAGTGCTCATTTGATTACATTCCCATCAAGAACCGGTGCCGTTTGACCCACGGTCCCATAGTTGGCATCGCGATGGTTTCCCAGGCTATGCCGAAGGTGTCGCGTGGCGCGATATGGACCATGTAGCTTGCTCTGGAAGACATGCAAATAGAAAGCCTCTTTTTGAATCAAACATGGCAGTAGGATTGCCTATGTTTCTTTTGAATCAACTATGAATGGATATACTATAATTAGTTTGATAATTATAGTTTATCAATGTTTATCAACGATATTTCTTTGTTCAATCATCCATCATTTGTCAATGGATGTCAGCCAATGCTTTACTGGTCTGGGTTTATGTGGTTTGGATTCTCTGGATTTGCTGATGAAGGGGATGACAAAGCTATGTCAAATGACCTAAGAACATATCCGCCATGGGAATCAAACATAGCCATGGAAACCTCCATTTTAGATAAACTTAATTGCAGCAAACGTCTATGCATGGAGAGTTTTCGTTGTCAGGCTGGATGAAAAGGCGGCCAATCAAGACATTGATATGACACGGCATTGGGCATTCAAAGATATCCAAGTGCGGCAGTATCTAACACTTGTTCCCCTATGTTGCTTGGTGACATGGGTTGAGTTCCAACCAGCCAAGGTATCTAATCGTTTTGATGGACATGTTGAACTTCGGCATTGTCTTCCCGTTGCTGCCTTCCATTGCCGAAGAGTTCAACGCCAATGCCATGCAGGCCGCAGGGCTGACCTCTGGGATTGTGACATGTTATTTGATTGGAGGATGCTCACAGGCTACATCGAACAAATTCTACTGTATCTCCATCTGGGGATTTCCAAAAATGATTTGCTACCCCCAAATCATCAATAGATGGATTTCCATGAAATGAACCATCCATAAATTGGGATACTCCCATTGATGGAAACCTCCACATCTGGGTTGGATACATCCCGTCTGGCCTGGCAGGTTGGAAGCTTAGCCACCTTCTTTTCAGTCGCCCAGGTGTTGTTCACACCTATCCTAGGCGGGTTGGCCAGGGATGGTTCTCAGTATCTTGAATTGAAACACATGTTTGATCTTCCCTCATACAAATTGAACAGGAACTTGACGTTGAGGTCCTAGGTATGGGGTTGAACGGGGTTGAACATGGACATATGATGACATATGTGACATATATATATATATAATTATATATATAATTATATATATATAATTATATATATATACATGGAGACCCCAAGTATTTGCAATACTACAAATGTCCAGCTAGCGCCGTTTTGAAGATGTGTTGCCTCCTTTCATCAAATATGTTTTTTTTCCTGTATACGTGTGCTATCGTATGTTGTTATATTATATATGTTATATACACACATTGCATACACACATTACATACACATACATAATTCATGTATAATATATATATATATATAATACTGTAGTAATTATAATATATAATATTACATGTATATATACTGCACTTTCTATACACACTATACATACACACGCTATAGACTATATAATTACACATATTATGATATGCATCCATATAATATAAATTATATATATATATATATATACATGTAAGTATACACAAAACAATATAAACACAGAGAGAGAGAGAGAGGGCATAATCACTTCCCTCTGGCATATCCATAAAAGATCGACGCGCAGGCTGGGCCTCAGACAAGTACGGCCGTCGCCCAGTGCTGCTGATTGCCATTGCAGGCACCACTGCCTCAACGGTGCTCACAGGATGCGCTTGGAATTTCGCCATCATGTGCTGCTGCCCAGACTGGAGCCAGCAGAGCCACCATCACACCCCCAAACGTCCATTAAACCATGATCTACCCTCTGGTTATGTCAAAATAGCTGTTGAAAATGGCCATTCATAGTGGATTTTCCCATGAAAAATGGTGATTTTCCATAGCTATGTTAATTTACCAGAGGGTATACTTGATGAGGGTAAACTGCTACATGAAAGTCAAGGGGTTGATGTTGCGGTGGTTGGAGTACCAACATGTTGAACAGAGAAACGAAAAAGAATGTCGTGAGCCTTGAGGGTTCTCAGCACGTACATTCGGTGTTGAAAGTGCTGGCGTGACCCAACTTTGCCTCAATTTGTATGTTGGCCACTCAATCCACTCAACATGTGTCCTCCTTAATTTGTTTTGACAAAGTATCTACCTGTCGATTCTTTGGCTTCTCTTAGTCGTTCAGTTGGAAAAACCAAACCTTTTCGACAGCCCTTGCAGCTGCGGAAATCCCCGGCGCCACTTTTTTCCAGCTGGGAGGTCTGGATGTGCCCCGAAATAAAGATATGCAGAGCTCATATGAGCCATTAAAAATACCTGGTTAATTGATTGCTATAGGGGATTATACTATCTGGTTTACTGGGGATTATGATAACCCATAGTAGGGAAACCTATCAACCAACTAGTATATATAATGAGATGGGATAGGGTTTTTTTTAATGGCTCATATGGTATGGGTCAATACCTATAGATACCATTTTTAGTGGGATGAACATCCATTTTAACCCAGCTATGACTTGGGGTTCACTAGGTACCAGGGTTTTGACCCATCCCCATATGCAAGATGATCGGTACTGATCGGTTTTGGTTCTGATGTCCTGTATATTCCTGTATAATTTATATCTCCAATTCATGGGCCAACGTCCAAATTGTCTCTATCCTCAAAGCCCAGTTGATTCAACGATCATATTCTGAAATCCCCATATGATTCCCCCAGTTTTTTTGGCTCAAAGTTACTGTAAATGATAACCATGATTAACCATGACCCATTTGGTTTAAATCTATGATTCATCATAAATTGCCATGGTTAAACCATGGATTGCCATGGTTAAACCATAGATTTCCATGGTTAAACCATCCTCCATGAGGCTCACCTTCTTTTGTCCCTGGTGCATGGTGAAAAATCATCGCGTTGATGCGATGCGATGCTCCTCCGAGGTGCGCGGCCCGTGCCATTAACGGCGCCAGTGGTGGCACTGTGGGCATCGCCAATGCCTACATCGCGGATGCCGGAGACCCAGGGGCCCAGGGGGCCCAGAAAGTCACATCCCCGGGAAAAACTGGGGAGAATTTGTCATGAATCAGATATAGAACATGGAACTTGAACATGAGAAAATATGGTGTGAAGCATCAGAGAATTGGATTTAAGTAGATTTAAAGATTAGATACTTTAGATGAATATGGTTTAGACAAACTAGATGAATTCAGAGACATCAATTTAAACACATATTATCAAGCAAATGAATTAGACAATGAAATGAGATAGATATGAGACATAATTAGACGATCAGCAAACGATCAGCAACCGGTACAGTAATAAGTGAAGATAACAGTATGTTTGTCTATGTGTACGTGTGTCATGTGCAAATACAAATACACGTTTGCCTGCAATGAGAGAAACGATATCAATGCCTTTCACCTCAAATCTGGGTCAAGTCGGCAATTTTTCCTTTGGAACCATTTATTACAGCCATACGCCATACGCGATCTTTCAGGGGGTTAGAACTATGAGGATGTCGTCCTTCTATCCTTTGACCATCCAGGTACAGTACCCAATTTTGATGCATGAATTGAAATGTCTTGCAAATAAAGGAAGGTCAAACCCTGCTCAAACAAAATTCTAAATTGCCTCCAAAATTCTGAAAGCAAATGGGATCAAACAGGAACAAACAAACGCGGCTCATTCTGGCACGGTCTAGAAATTGTCTGCTCGAGAACTCCCAAAGACGAGTTGTGCTTGGCTATGTCTTAGGTGACGAATGCCGTGGAGAAACCCACGTACATTTCCTACCTCCAAGCTTGTATCTTGGAGATATTGCGATATGTTGATGCGATCTTGGGAAAGGAATGAGAAAAAAGGGAACATCTCTGCTTGCTTCATAGAACAGTCATCACATGAACAGACCGTACATGAGTAACAACTGGTTTACAAGCTGAATAACTATATACAGTAGTACATAGTAGTACTATCAACTAGGATCACTAGGATAATACCAGAAATATCTTGGAGAATCTTGGGATAGAGACCCACATATCCTGTAGCCTCTTTTCAATGCACCGAAGGCAACTCGGTTGGCATCATCATCGGCCCTGCCCTTGGTGGTTCCTTGGCCCACTTCGGCTTTGCGGTGCCCTGCTACGTCTCAGCCGCACTCAGTGGACGCTTGGGTGAACGGTACTTGGAAATCCGATGGACATGTTGATTGTTGGCTATCCAAATGATTCATATATATATATA
>Ga0126342_10016984_pt1 | contig 12627 bp, 11 predicted proteins | sample Cyp1metagenome_FD_92528 | JGI IMG/M metagenome (GOLD analysis project Ga0126342, IMG submission 92528) | Coral microbial communities from Lord Howe Island, Old Settlement Bay, Australia - Cyphastrea 1 metagenome | ecosystem: Host-associated > Invertebrates > Cnidaria > Coral ...
CGGCTTGCGCGTTCCATGGCGGCTTTGCGGCTTTGCGGCTTTGCGGCTTGCGCGTTCCATGGCGGCTTTGCGGCTTTGACGCTTTTCAGGGTGCGCGCGTGTACCCGAACCCGCGTGCAATGCAATTTCTGGCCGACCGGTCGAATGAAACTGCCCAGCATGCAGCACTACTACGCACTACGAATGCCCTCACCTTGATCATAGTTAATTCCAACATATTACAAACATTTAACCATGAACGCGGGGATTTCGCATTTTCCCTATCTATACAGCCTATTTTCCCAACAATTTTCGGATATCCCCACAAGGATTTCAATCACCCACCCCTTCTGGACCATATTCAACTCGAAACCTAGGACTTCAATCTTTACTGTCGACATATCTGTCAATCATCAGGAATTATACCAAAGATGTATCATGTGGTTAAAACAATCATAAACCTCCCATGACTGGGAATGGTGGTAACCATGCGGTTTTCCATGCCTATAAAAATGCTGACTGGAGGGTGCAAATGGCATCGTTTTACCAACATGAATCAATGATCCGGATGTCCCGAGCTTGGATCAAGTCAACGTCGATTCCGGATCCCTCTACTTTTGGGGAGTCCCAGGGAGACTTGGCCGGGCCTTTCGGCTTCTGCAGCACGTGCGACAGGTCTACCTGGTGATTTCAGCATTGAAAAAGTTCTGATTCAACCAGCAATTGTGATTTATATCACCCGAAAAAGTTGTGACTTAAGCATGAAACATGTTGATTTCATCAAAATTTCATCAAACAAAAACGGTGATGAGAAATGGGACATCTATCATGGGAATCTTTGGCCAAAACATATCAGGACGGGGTGTGTCTGAAACTGGAGTAACTGGGGCATCCCATTTTCTATATCCTCAAACTAGCCACTCTAATAGGGAACATAATTATTTAACCCCATTGGGACGGTCTGATCATTGGGACCTTTGCAAAACACGACAGATGTCATTCCCTCTGGTTATTTCACATAGCTTATATGGATTATATATGATTATATACTATAGATGTAGCCCATTGATTGACGAAAATGATGATTTACATCGATTTACCATAGCTACATCTATACTATATAATCAATAATTTTTAAGATTTTCCATAGCTACATTGCTCACAGGCGAAGCCTTCGGGATAGTCGACCACATGGCTGGATTCATATCCATCAGGAATCAGATTTTCTGGTTGGTGGTTGACCTACCCCTCTGAAAAATATGCGAAAGTCAGTTGGGGTTAATATTCCCAATACATGAAAAGTCATAAAATTCATGTTCCAAACCACCAACCAGGATCTTAATATTCTGATATTCTCAGCATTTCTCAGCCATGTAAACATGAACGGCCAATACTATCAGGAATCAGATTTTCTGTTCATTCTGAATCCCCAATTCATTGTGCCAATACTATCCTCCCCTGTCCATGGAAAGCTGGAAAATCTTCACACAGGAGTTTCCATTGCTCGCCAGCAAGCTCGCCTCAATGCTGGCCATTGCCCCTCCGGCCTGGTGACTTGTTGCACACAAATTGGTACCCTCTGGTAATTTGTTACATAGCCATTGAAAATGGCCATTTATATTGAGTTTTCCCATGAAACATGGTGATTTTCCATAGTTATGTTAGTTTACCAGAGGGTAAATATCATGGGATTTTATGGTGATGAATGGGATCTCAACAAAAATCACATGTTTCACTCATGTGTAAGGGGAAAACGATGCGACTTTATGGGGATGAATGGGGTCACTATGGAAAATCACCACGTGTAAAAACGGTAAATCATCGAACCAGATGGACCAGAGGACCGTAATACTGTGGATGAAAGAAAATCCTGCACCAGTTTGTAGGTTTATCCCGTTATAATCACATGACTTAAAGTCATAGTTACCAACATTTATGTAGCAGAAAACTGCACGATTTCTTCCACAGTAGCTTTCATGGCAGACTCTTAGTCATTATCCCCTGGTAATTTAACATAGCTATTGAAAATGGCCCATTTATATATTATTTACCTACTAAACATGGTGATGTTCAATAGCTATGTTAAATTACCAGAGGGTAAATCACCATCAATCACCATAAATTACCAGTAATCACCATTAATCACCGTTAATAGGTAAATCACCATTAGAGGGCAACTTCTCGAAAACTTGGGCTTGAAGCCTTCAGCAAAAGCTCGGCCGTTTCGGATTTCGGAGGCCCAAAGATTTCCCCCACGCCGCGTGTTTCGCGGTCAATGGCGATTGAAAATGAAGAAAAATGCAATGTCATCATTGTATAGTCATATCGTTTGTAATCATGGTTATATAATGTTATTATAAATAGCCTTGAACAAATCCCAATCATCATATTTTTCAAAAAAATATAACCATATTATCCCTTAAAAACATGGCGATTAACATAAATATTAAAAATAGTTGACATAATGGATATTCCAGTTATCCCAATAATTATCCCATCATATGACAATGATGGTCATCCCACGGATGGTCTGGAAAATATGGCAACCTTCACCATGTTCGTACATATAGTGTATATATATATCAATAAATAGGGAAATGTGTATATTTTTATATCTATATCTATATATCTATGTATATATATATACATGTGTCACATATACATGTATATATGATTATATAATTATATATACATATAATTTACATATGTATAGAAATCGGCAATACATAATATGTGACACACAATTGTTCACACCCTCACGAAACACAGAAAAAACGGAGGAATCCGCTGATTGCCAATAGAAATCATTAAGCGGGCGCATCTCCTCATACAGTACATCTTGTGGGATTATGCCAGCAGTCTGAAAGTTTTCCCCTTCAGTTGGATTCATCTGATCCCTGCTTCAAAGTCTGGTATCACCTTGCAACTTGAATTTTAAATAAAAACACATTTTCTACAAGGAAAGGATGTCTCCAAATAAAACATATTTATGTTGATGTATTTTCTATTTTGATACATTTTGAATGTGTCCAAATCAGAGGTCTCAAAAATCAAGACATATCAAGCAGCGCTTGAAGCCCTCCAGCCAGCTCGCACGTGCCCCACCGAGCGCACCTGGGATTTCGTCACAGCATTCCCAAACCTCGCCTGCCAAAAAAACACCCAGGTGGAACATCGGTCGAAATCGGTCACGGAAATCTCGCTGTGATTTGCTGTGATTCCCCATATAAGAAAACCATGATAGGCAAGTGACTTTCGTGAGATTCTCAAGATTGTGATATCTTATGATATACCCTCTGGTAAACATACAAAAAACTATGGAAAATCACTATTTTTTATGGGAAAATCCACTATAAATGGCCATTTTCAATAGCTATGTTAAATTACCGGAGGGTATGTTGATTCTCATAAAATTCACCCAGACTGATGAAAGTTATTTTCCGAGTGGATTCCAATGCTAAAGACTACTAAAGACCTTGTGATAGTCCGATGGTGGCGCCCAGTCTCCAAAAGGACGACTTGGCCAAACAAGAAATGTGACGTGTGGAAAACAAATTTCTACATATTCCTACTTGATGTGGGGCCCCGCAATATAGAAATTGGCTTATATAGCCCGTTAACTATAGTTATAAGATGTTATAAGTATCATAAACCATAGTTATTGGAGTTATTTGCACCTATTTAGCTATCGAACGGGGGCCCTAGCCCCGGTGCAGATCCAGAAAGATCAGCTGCCATCTCGGATGCCCAGCACAGGCCAGCGACATTGTGGATCCAGGAATCATCCGCTTCAGAATCTGGTTGGTGATATACCTACCCCTCTGAAAAATGATGGAGTTCGTCAGTTGGGATGATGATATTCCCAATATATGGAAAGTCATTCAAAATTCCATGGTTCCAAACCACCAACCAGCCATTATTACAACAGAAATCACCATTTTCCCATGGTTTTCCCATGGTTTTCCCAACCACCAAACAGTATATCATCATCAATGTTCACCAGCAGTTCGATAACTTTCCCACGCAAATGACCGGAGCCCCACCGCGGATTCATGCTGCCTCTGGTCAGTATCAATATGCACAATGCGAAGAAGTAACAAAATCGAATGATGAGTATTACCAGTCGTACCCGCACGCGGGACGGAAGTTGCCTTAGGGTGATACTATGTTATACTATAAGACTTTTTTCATCTGTAGAACTAGCGTGCGAGCAGTTGTGCGTGTCTGTTTGATGCGAAAGTGGTGCGCTGTTCCAAATGTCACACTTGAAACTCCACACTTCACACTTCACACTGCACTTTTCCCACGCCACACTTCATACTTGGCACTTACACTTCACACTCCACACTTCATCTCATCTCATCTGAGCTCTTCTCACCCTCATCTCAGCTCATCTCAGCTCTTCTCACCTCATCTCGTTCTTCTCAACTATGTTCATCTCATCTGAGCACTGCTCAACCTTGCTCATCTCTTCGAAGTTCTTCTTAACTCTTGCTCATGAAATCTCCTTGCTGGGCCGTTGAAACCTTGACCCTGATATATACATGTATATATAATTATATATATATATATATAATGTATATTCCTTTTCGCACGACGGTGAATGTCTATGAGCAAAGTTCATTGAAACATATGATGACAGATCAATTTCGGGGCACTCAAGTTTGAGAAGCTTGACATGGTGCCAATGTCAACTGCCCCATGACACTGGGTCTGTTCAAAAGATGCAGGAATTGATTCAAATAGATAAAAAGGGCCAGCCGTTGCCTAAACAAGATGCCTGGAGTGCTATGTCTGTATGTTTCGATGAGCTATCCGTGGGGCTGACCCTTGCAGTTGACTATTTTCATAAATAGTATTGCTTCAATGTCATTGTCATAACCTAAAAGCCGCAATTGCAAATCCATAGGGCTACTCTCAACCACAACCGGTTGTCTCTTTTTCTCTCTTTCTCTATGTGTTTCTTTTTGGTGCTATTTTTTCTCATGTTCATTTATTGGTTTTGAGTTCTGTACTTTTTAATTTTCTTTTGTCTGTGTTTAGTTTTTGTTGTTCTTTACTTTTCTCTCTTTTGTGTTTATTTTTACTTATTTTGTATGATGTTCCCTTATTTTCTGTTAATGTTCTGTGTTTTATTTCTTTTATTTCTATTCTTTCTTTTCGTTCTTGTCTTTCTTCTCTTCCTTTGCTTTCTTGTGTGTTGCCTTTTAAGTATTTCCTGTCTTTCTTGTTTGTTGTTATTTTCTTTCTTTTCTGTCCTGTTTTTTCTGTTCTTTTCTTATTTATTGTTTCTTGTTCTGTTTGCTTTATGTATTTTATCTCTTTGTTTTTCTCTCCTTTCTCTTCTTTTTCTGTTGTCTGTTGGCTTGTATTCTTTATTTTATCGTGTGTAGCATGTGTTTCTCCGTTGAATGTTTTTCTGAAGATGTTTTTCATTTTGGGTTCCAGACCACACGTTGCCCGCAGCTCAGAAGATTGCTTCCCAACTTCGATTATGTATTATGTTGGAGTATTATCCCACCCTCTGGTAAACTAACATAGCGAACTGGCAAATCACCATCTTTAAAAGGTAAATCAACTACAAATGTGCCATGTTCAATAGCTATTCTTGTTCAATTGCCAGAGGGTAAATAAAATGTTGTGTCCTAGTCCTGGGCACTATGGAGTCATTCAACACCGATTCAAGCAGCAGAAGTCTGCGGAGTCTTCATCTTGGCTAGGCACCATGGCAGATTTTTTGGGACCTACCCTCTAGTTATTTTGCCCATTTCTAGATGATTTATTCGTACTTACATGTTTTTTAGATGGTGATGTTCCAGTTAGCTACTAATTGAATATCATTGAATAACCAGAGGCTAAATTCTAGGACATGAAACTGTCAGAAACGGTCAATTGATGTTTTCTGTTTACCCCTTAAATTTCAGGATGTTTTGCTGGATCCTGAAACTTCCCCAAAAAATCCGTGCCATAATCCGGGAGCCACCTCTAGGGCCTTGAGTTCAAAGGACCACACCTAAGATCTGTCCAAATTGGCGGCTAGGTGGCTGCTGGAAAAATCCAGCAGATTGTTTTTTCATGCGAAAATCATCTATGAATGGTGGATCTATATGGATTTATATGGATCTATATGGATTGATCATGATGTTCCTATTGAAACCCCTCAATTGTTGATGGAAAATCAATGAACATGATCCATTTATAGTTGATTCTCCCGGCTAGAAACCTCCGTCGAGTTCGGAGATTGATAGTGAATTCATGGAAACTGCCAGTTTTAAGGGAGTTTCTCAGCGAACTCCACCTCCATGGCTAGGCCACGGAGATTTTCCAGCCTGATGAAACCAGAGGGTATCATGATTCATGGGTCATTAAATGTCCCCATTGAACATCACCCAACCATTAGGTATATGGTCTATAATGGCTACTATAAGGTGATGTCCAATATTCCCAAAATGGGACAGTTACCAACCCCTGTGATTGTATTGGAATTCGATGTGTTGCAGGATGCCCCCAAGATAGCGTTCAGTTGGTTTATAAGTGGCTGAATTCAATGGTTTATGGTAGATATAACGAACTAGTTAATGGGGATTATAATGGTTTGTAAACCAACTTATAACTGGGGGGGCCCATCCTGTGTGTGATGTTCGGTTTTAATCAGTCAACATCGGATTGTTCAGAACCGGAATTTCGACTCCTTAGCCATATTGCCAGTCCAAACCGGGGATGTGGCCCTATGATCTGGAATGCCAGGAGCTCAACCGCCGGACCACAACATGAAACTCTTTTTATGTTGTATGTGTATATAATTATATCATATACATGCAATGGCTATTTAATTTTAATTTGGGTATCCCTAATACATCCCATCTACAGTAATTGTAATGCTTTCCCATATATTCTCCGAACATGATCCATACTACATGATGAAACATGATAATAACCACAATTTTTGAACCAACCCCATATATATATAATCACATATATATATATATATACAAATATATATATATAGTATAGATATGGAGGTTTCCTAAGTCATGGGGCTACCCCCGGCATCCAAGTCATTCGACCAGGAATCCCCAATCGGCGCCTGTGCGATTGCGGATCTTGGACCTGCTGGAGGGTGAAGCATCCAAAAATTCTTGATGAAATCCAATGATAGACATGGTTACTGTTTTTTTAATGGTTAAACATGGTTAGACATCATAAACCATCCAAAACATTATCCATAAATGTTTGATATGGTTTTTTAAGACGAAAATACCATAAATAAATGTAAATAATAGATCCAAAATGATATTGAGATTGTTTTCCGGTCAAATGAACCGTCAAAAAAATTGGGCCCGAAATGAAGTTCTAGAGCAGGGGAAGGGATGAAGCCCAGGAATCAGAGACGGACTAGTCGTCTCTCTGTCGGATGAAAAACTTGGCGTCAATATGCATGAATTCAGATTATTTAACGTGTATATATATATATGTGTATGTATGTATATATATAATATGTGTATATGTATATATATATATAATATGTATATATATGTATATATAATATGTATATATATATATAATATGTACATATATATACACATGATTTACGTGATTTACAGGATTTAACATGAAAAATGTACACGAGGCTCTGTCTATGAAACATCGTTTTTACAACGAAGCCATGTCACCAATGGAATCTGTGAGATGATCATCGAAGTGTCGAATGAACATCTATGGCTGAGGGTTGCTGAGATAGCACCTATTTGCGGTGGATGATCGTACTAAAGGCCATCCTCCTGATGTTTCGTTTTGGGATGTTTTGGATATTGTGACTGGCTATGCTGGCTATGATACACATGTTGAGTAATCGAGATGTTTAACTGGAAATCAACGGAGCATAATCCTGTGTAAAGGGTATCCTGATTATCCTGTCAGATCAGAGCACTGCGATTTGTCGTTTATCGTATCACAATATGGTACAGAGGCACTTTTCCTCTATCTTCGCTCCGATAAAACCCCAACGTGTCACATCTTGGACGAAGGTTGAAATCTCCGCCGTCCTCCTGATCTCTGTTTTTGTCGTCTCCCCACTGAGTTTGCTGGCGGGATGTGGTCATCACTAAAATCAGTGGCACCAACCTCGGGATTTGAAAAAGTGATACGGGATACCATCTGGCTTTATAGATGATATAGGTATTGATGAATATAGATGATATACGTATTGATTAATATAGATGATACCATCTGGTTATGACTGTTACATCGCCATGGTTTTTCGCAATGGCCCAAAAATCGAAATAGATGATATAGATGGTTTACCGTTCGCTATCTAAAATGGTGGATCTTTCCATGGCAAACTGTGAATGTCATAACCAGATGGTACTTCAAAGATGACCTTATCCTGTTGAAGAAATTTGTGATTTTCCAGTTTCATTACCAGAGGCTACACAACGATTATCTATTGTTCATCCATTGTTGTTGGTTATACCCCCAGTAAAGATTTCATCATGGCAGCCCTCCGGATGAAAATTCCCAGTGGATTTCCCATGGATTTTCCCCCTGGATTTTCGAGTGACCACCGGGTTTTCACTAAAAGATATGCTATGTTTTATACACCTTGTAAATACCCGTGAAAATGCAAACATGGTAGACATGTTGGGGGAACATAGATATATATATATATAATTATATATACTATATTGATGTTGTGTATACATGTGTATAGTCGTCTGTATATCAACTTGGCCAAAGAGCCAGAGCTTCCCCAGACTGCGGCCGAGTTGCGGATCAGTCCGACCGCCAACCTGTGGTGACGTAGTGCCCAGCTGTGCGCAAAAAACTTCTGAGCCACAAATGAAATGGGCTGAGGCCAAAAAAAGCAACCTTGGAAATGCCATGCACAGATCTACTTCCTCCATAAATGGGTTTTCCTTTGTCCTGGGGGTACCCCAAGTTCGGTGGATGCTTTAGGATTGAAAAAAACAATCTAAAATGGATGATGACTGGGGGTACCCCCCATTTTAGGAAACCCCCATTAAAATGGAGAACCTCATTCGTGGGGCTTTGCAAAGGAGATTGCCAAAGTCGTACATCTCCCTTTGGTCTTCCCGTGCAACTCTTTGAGGTGATCTTTCACGATGTTGAGCGTCTCTCAACTTGGTGTGTGAAATGGATGGATGAAGGATCATTGAGCACAAAAACCTCTCATTGACATGTATTTATACTGAAACATATATATATTTATGTATATGTATATATGTATGTATGTATATATGTATATATATATATGTTTATATATATATGCATACATATATATATATATATGTATGTATGTATGTATATATATATGTATGTATATGTATATATATATGTGTGTATGTACATATATATGTATATGTGTATATATATATATATATATGTATATATATATATGTATGTATATATATGTGTGTGTATATACATATGTATTTATATATATATACACACCATGATTATCATGATGACCAAAACGGAAAGTCCGACAACCGTGTTTCTTGACATGTTCAGAGATGCAAAAGAACCAACTTTTGGCGGCAAATGGATGAAGGGGTCGCATGGGTATGGTTCAAAAATGATGGTGTCAGTGGACCCCAAAATCGTACGCGTTTTCAAATGTGAACCAAGGACCCAGCGTTCATGTCACATTTTCCCAACTCGCATCTTGCGAACTCGTTCTCGGGTTAGAGCTTGTCACAGCTGTGAAAGGGGCATTGTGGCATTCATCTTTACCCTTGAGGAATCAACCATGCTGCTGGGAACAAACTTCTTAAAACTGCGCATGATGAGGTGGAATTCCAAATTACCGCTGTGGTTTATTTGTTGGTTTATAATTCCCATTTACTATTGTTACCAAATGTTATACTCTCTGGTAAATTAACATAGACCCTGAAAATAAGCCGGTTCTAGTGGAAATTAATCTTCCAACCCCGATGACTGCCAGGGTCTATATTAATTTACTAGAAGGTAAGTATCATAAGCCATAGTTATTGGCATTATAAACCAACTTAGCTACCCTCTGGTAAACTGTCACATAACTATGGAAAATCACCATTTTCTAGCTGGGTAAATCCATTATTTCTATGGCCATGGCTTCAATAGCTATGTATTGACATAACCAGAGGGTAAATCCCATTAAAATCCCATTGAATCACTATCTAAATCCCATTAAATCACTATAAATCCCATTAAATCACTATAAATCCCATCAAAAACCACTATCAAAATCCCATGACCAGAGGGTATCATTACCAACTCACGGTTCGATTCCTCTAGGACATCTCCATCCGCGCGTGAGCTCCGTGGGCTCCGGAGCGGCCGCGTTGTGGGGAGCCGCCAAGGCCTCTGGGAAAAGGGCGCCGGAGTTCATGGGGATGCCATGGAAAAACTGGTTATGTCGTGAGTTGGTTGGTAGTGATACCCTCTGGTTATGGGATTTATAGTGATTTTTGATGGGATTTTATAGTGATTTTTGATGGGATTTTATAGTGATTTATAGGATTTATCGTGATTCAATGGGATTTTATAGTGATTTTTGATGGGATTTTATCGTGATTCAATGTTCGAAAATTGGGATTTACCATCCCGTAGGATCCAAGTATATATCTTCTTAGGAAGTGGGACTGGGGTATTTTTTTTACTATAAAAAATGGAGGGTTTTTTGTACCTTCTCAGACAGTGGCCATGGATCCATAGGGCATCTGGTTATGACTAACATAGACCCTGCCAGATGGGATATCATGGGGAATTGCTCAGAATTTATGGGAATAGCTTAAGGAATTTACCATCTGGTTATGTAACAAATAACCAGATGGTATCCAATGATCTATAATTCAATGGCCATTTCAGGATCCATTTTAATGGAGGTACGTTAGTACCATATAAGACCATATGAATTGTGGGGATCTTCCCTTAGGCCATTGAATAATTACCCGCAGAACCTAACGTTCGCCCAAGCTTACTTTTTGAATTTCCCATTTTTCCCACGGTTTTAACACATGTTTCATCCGCGGTTCTGGCCCCTTCGCAGACTTCGTGGTGGTCCGTGAAAAAACACTGGGCCGTTTCGAGAAAACACAGGCTCCGGGCAAACGTCCGGTTCTGTGCGTATCATATTGTTAATTATTATTACTATTATTGTCATAATTATTGGTATTATCATTACTCTTATTGTAAGTATATATATATAATGATATAGTATTACATATAATGATATATAGTTATATATATACATGGATGATTACATGTGCATGCGATCATGGAGATATGTTTGCTCCGAAATCTGAATATAAACCCAGTATATCATACTAAGATAGGGACAGAATTATCAATGATGGTGATATTTTGCCAAGAATATGATATATTGGGATTTGACGGGATATATATATATATATATACATATGGGGATGGGTCAAAACCCTGGTACCCTGGTGAACCCCAAAATAGCTGGTAAATGGATGTTCATCCCACTAAAAATGTATCTATAGGTATTGACCCATAGCCATATATATATATATATATGTTATTGGGATTAAACAAACAATGGGATGCGAGTCAAAGTCATATGGTGCAATGGACCCACAAATTTGTTAATTTGCAATATTGAACCATGTATTGGGTGAGTTGATAATTTTGCCCCATATCTAATGTCAGTACATATCATATGTATGGGGCTGATTGGGGCTGCCTCGAACTTTGCCACAAAAAACGGGTGGTTTATGATCATCTGCCCAATAAGAAGTTTGACTTTGGGGATATTTTTATATTTCAGATCTTGAGACAAACCCAGATATGCACTGAAACCACATATCTCGAAAAAAAAAACTGACTGATCCTGCTTTTGAGCAACCCCATTTTTCCAAAATATATCTGTCTACCACTGAAATGTGAAAAATTAAATCAGGAAAACTCCCAGGTGCCGAGAATCCCGATCTTCCCGATCGGCATCGCCTGCGTTCCTTGGGCCGGGCCCCACCTGCAACCATGGGGAAGTTCGCATCTGCTCAGATCTGCTGGGGAATTGCTCACAATTTGGAGAAACCCCAAGTTATACCATCTGGTTATTTAACATAGCCATGGAAAATGGCCCATTTACAGATGTTTGACCTATAAAAAATGGTGATTTTCCATGGCTATGTTAGTCATAACCAGAGGGTAACTGATATAACTGGGATTTATAGATGTTCATCCAATTCATCCCCCTCAAATATCGCATTGAACAATGCATTTCATATAGATCTTTGCCCATCACCATCTGGGGGGTCCTAGAACTTGGAACAAAGGCCGAGTCACTGGATGATCCCAAGATATCCGGCCTGGTAAACGTTTACCAAAAACTATGGAAGATCCACCATGTTATAGCTGGGTAAATCAACTATTTCGACTAGGCCATGTTCAATAGCTACGTTTGTTTACCAGAGGGTACCAAATATCAAACAAACTTTATGTAATTAGTTGGAGCACGGCCTTTATCTGGCCGTGTGTTTTCGTGCACATTGGGGGGGTGGGGTGGGGTGGGGCATGTGTTAACGTTCATGTGAACTTGCTAGGTAAGTGGACTCGTCTCTGTGTGTGCCGTTATGTGCGTGTAGACATGGGCATTCAACGATGCACCCGTCAGTAACGCAA
>Ga0126342_10016985_pt1 | contig 12626 bp, 16 predicted proteins | sample Cyp1metagenome_FD_92528 | JGI IMG/M metagenome (GOLD analysis project Ga0126342, IMG submission 92528) | Coral microbial communities from Lord Howe Island, Old Settlement Bay, Australia - Cyphastrea 1 metagenome | ecosystem: Host-associated > Invertebrates > Cnidaria > Coral ...
CACAAAACCACGAAAAAACACAGTGTTTCGCGACTTTCCTACCTTTTCGCGCACCTGCATCTTCTTTCTTCTGATCTTTTCTCTTCTGACTCTTCTCCATGCTGACTGCTTTTTCATCTCTCCATATTGTCGGAAGTTTGACTTCTAAACTTCCTTCGACTAGTACATGTCCATGTACATATATATATATATAGTATAAATATATATATATTATATATAGTACACACACATATATATTTATAATAAATACATACACATATATATATATAGTACATATATATATATAAATGTGTGTGTTTCAAAGTTCCGATAGTCTACAATTGCAGAATTTACCTCGACATGACATGATCCAACTTGATCCAACAAGACCGCAACACTTTCCCATAAGTGATAGTCATGGTCCTCGCAATCGTAGTCGTCTTGAATGATACCCAGAACCTCTCTGCAAAGATCCAATGCTTTACTACACTTCGATTCCAGCAAGCCGAGCTGAGTCAAAGTAGCCTTCCTCACCTTTGATGCAGCTATCAATGGATCCCTCACTCCTTTCAAGCACTTTAGAACTGGGAACCGTTGGCTCTCTGCATCACATTCATCTTTTAAAGGAGCTGGTCTCCTAGTGGCCCTTGCAGAACTGGCTGCTTGTTTACTGGAGATCTGGACGACTGGTGCTGCTGATGCAGATGAAAGATTGGTCAAAGACAGGCTATCATCAAAGCCCTGGAGGATCTGGTTGGCCGATGTTTGATGCATTTGCTGCAAAGATGCAACAGAAGCTTCCGTGGCCGGTTGGGCCTTCTTCTTCAAGTGGAGTTGGGATGAGTCATCCTGCCAAGAAACGAACTTCCCCCCCCTCCCCCAGTCATCTCCATCATACCCCATCTTGATACGATAAGATCAAAATCAACCCAAAAGATATGCAACTTCAACTGCACTGTTATACGAATGAGCTTGGCTTCAAGGTGTTTCGAGATGACATTACTTCTTCCAAAAAAAAGTTGCAACAACACAAACAGCCGGAAAGGAAAAAAACAACATACATAACATGACATGAATGATAGTATATAAGTGTAACCTGCTCGTCATCCAAGGGACATGGTAGTTGATCTGGCTGGACCGGGTGCCAGTCTGGATGTAAAGACGCCAAACCTCATCGCAGGCACCAGCATAGGTGAAACAACAACGGTGAAACTATAATGATCAAGGGCTCAAGGCTCAAGGGGGTGATATTATAACGGCCAAAAAAAGAACACGCAAATTTATGATCATGATCATGATCATATAACTTTACCAGTACCGGTACTGGTGCATCATATCAAGAATTAGATGAGTTGAGAGTTGAGACATGAGACAAACAGAAACCGTTTTGCCTAGCAGCCATCCTTCCACTTGCTAGCCCATTGGGGTCCAGAGCTTCCACTTGATCACGCCGAACATTTTGCTGATCAGCAAAGTCCCTCTGCCACTTTCTTTTCGCTCCATCTTCAGTTAAGCCTAGGTTTCGACGGTGTACTTTGAGAACCCACGCGTTACACATGAATCTGAACTATTTGAAAGATAGATTTATGTTGACATAAATCATAGATATCCGATTAAAACATGGTATTCGGCTTCGGTGATTCAAATTCAAATTCCAGTCAGTCAGTCAGTGAGACGGAAACACCATGGAATGGATTCGACCATGAAACCTATCAGTATCAGTCTAGTCTAGTTATCTAGTTCTTAGTTCTTAGTGGCTGAAATTACTAGTCAAGTAGCGGAGATGAGGTGGTGACTTCTGAGTATACCATGTGATGTATTCTGGCAACGACAATGGCTCAAAGTTCAACTGATCCTCATAGCGCTTGCCACCTGATTGAACCCTTTCAATAGAAGCAAAGTCATAGGCTTTGCGAGATGCACGCTGAGTGGAACTGGTGTCTGTCCTCAGCACCCCACTGCAAACCACCATGAGTCATGATGGGGTGGACCAGCATACAAGATTGGTTTATTGATTACTGTCTTTAAAATGTACAGTTGATCAAACTAGTGGTCTTGCTTGCTGGTTCAAATATACAATATATATATACTATACACATATCATATTATATATTATATATACATAACTTTCCTGTTTTGGGGGGAGGTGGCTGAGTGGCCGAAACTGAAGATTTGTGCAGTATGAAGCCGAGATGCATCTCTTCACAGAAGCGCTTCAAATGCATGATGAACAAGCCCTCAGAAGAAGAATGATAAAGCGATGTGATGCATTTATATATGCCGATAAATAAATAAATATATATATATATATACATATATGTATCAGTATCAGCGTGTGTGATTTCAATATATATATATAGACATACAGACAGACAGACAGACAGACAGACAGACAGACAGACATACATACATACATATATATACAGAGGTATCTATATACATACATAAGATGATAAGATGAGATCAATTACATTTTGTATGAGGGATATTTGCATTGGTATCATGAATCATGGTTTCAATCTCATTGTCGGAGAATAGGAAGTAAACTTTATTGAAGCCATGGTCCTCATCCATGTCAGAAACAGCCACATCACCTAGTCTGATAGACCGCCAAACCTAGGCCTGAACCCGGACCCCAAACATCCCGGGAGTCAATTATCAAACCCAAAGAACAAACCCCACGTCACCATTGCAGTACACATGTTCAGACAAAGAGTCATGGTGCTGCGATTCCATGTCCTGCAAGATACTGTCTCTGCCTGCCCGGACTGCTTGCTGCAGGAACTGCTTCTTCTTCTGGATGTGTTGCGTGCACAGCTGTGTTTGCCTGGCCGTGTGAATCATAGCTAATGACAAAACATAGCCTTCATGACTTCATGAAATGGTTATTGATGTTGACATGCTTGAACCTAATTAGCCCAGGCCCAGGCCCAGGCAATGAAACCTTTGGATGTTCATCTCTTGAATGAACTACATATGGAATGGCTGACCTACAGAGTTGGCTAACTGTTGCCAAGGGGCACACGCACTCGATGAGCGCACGCAACACCACATACTTCACAAGGGCATTGACCAGGAGGTAAGGCCGGAACATCTACTTGATCAGCCTTCTCCGCCATAACCCCCTATGGTTGCCCCTGCTGCCACCACTAGGCTAGGACAGGCCGATGTGAGTCGAATGGTCTGATCTGTTTGAACTCAAAAGCTCAAAGACAAGACGTCACTCAAAACAATTGAAATGTAATGCACAGGAAGGGGAGGAAAGAAACCGGAGAACAACATCATCTTCTATCAGCGTGACTTAGTCGACAAGAATATTTCACTAGCATTATCTCAGCGCCAGCATCTGTGTGCTAAACAAAAAGCACAAAAATGAAATGAATTGAAAATGAAAAGCTGTTGACTGTTGACTGTTGACTGTTGACTTTGCTGCAAATACACACCCCACACAATGCCCACCCATCAAAACATTTTGATGCAACCTCTCCGACATCAGCAGCTGTCATTCTGTCATTCATCAATGAAATCAAAGCCACTCCAAGTCGTGTAATCATCTACATTCGTGTGTGTCTCCCGCACAAATTTGAATTCTTCATCCTCCTCAGTGTCCTCAGCAACCACAAGTTGGGCATCAGGCATTTGGATGGGAATGCGCACCCGGTTGTTGCACCAGTCATCTGAAGGAACAAATGTCGCCAAAATGACGGCAAAGACCGATCCAACCACTGTCATGTGCATCGCCTCAAACAGAGCAGCAACAGATTAATCAACACATATTACACACATGTCATGGCATATATATATATATATATTTCGTCAAAATACCTATCATTATTCATTTTCAAGACTTCAAGAAGATCATGATCATCTTCTCTAATAATCATATTGATTATCAAAAGATCATACGCTTGTACTGAGCATATGTATATAGGCATGTATGTTTACATGAAATACATCACTACTCAATAGAAATATGTCTAGTGTAGTCTAGTAATGTAGAATCTTATCTTGAAACTTGCAACTGAATGTGGAAATACATTCTATATAAAAAGAAAAGACAAGCGGCATTACCACTCAATCTTTTGATCACCCCATCAGGCATATCGGCAAAGTGAAAGGATGGATAGGGAACATCGGCTGCAAGATGAGCATATGCCGGCACCCCCATCAAGCAAAGGTGTTCCTGTGAATCCGCTTCGTGAATAGAATCATCATCTTTGATGATGATCACCATGATCCAAACATATCTTGAATTGGAATGGAATGGTTTGAGACTGAATTGCTGTTGATAATTGCATGATTTCATGTCTCATGTCTCATGTCTCATGACATATAATACATGTAACTTGTTTGTCGGTCCTTTGCTAGCAGGGATCGTTCCTCGGTATCCCTCGAACTGCCACCTTCCGGGGTAATTACCCACATCTGCCCCGTCCGGAGCAAAGTGGGGACCAGGCTGCTGACCACTGCACGCTGTGCTGGATTCTGCTGCAAGTTGCACACGGCCGAAGTAGCACCTCGGAATCACGCAAGAGGGGCGGTGGGCGGCAGCATGCAGAAGAAAGCCAGATCAACATGTTCAACTTCAGCGCATTATGTTGAACTAGACTGACTGGGACTGGGACTCGGACTGGGCTAAATTTCATTTTATTTGGTTACAATTTACAATACTACTTTACTAGTTACTAGATCATAGATAACTATCATATTATCATTATCATGATTTACCTTTGTTTACCTTTATCATCCTTCAATGATTGGGATTGGGATTCATGATTCATGGCTCAAAGATGGTGCGAACAAACCAACCTTGCAACTTGCAACGCCATATACACTGAAGTGCTGACTAGTCACCTCGCTCCCAGATCTTCAAAACTTTTGGATGAACACGATACTTCTCCAGCCAAGCAGGTTGTGCACCTGGGGCTGAAGGAAGGCTTTGTCAAATCCGAGGTGGTGCCTTGCACCCTGCCACTGGCACCCCAGAGACACACTTCACTGAACCGAGAAACCTGTCAGCAAGTCGACAAAGCGAGAGTTGAGAGCACGATGCAGCTTGTGAGCCAGTGTCAAGCGATGCTGTTCCACCTCATCCTTAGAGCGATGCAATCTGATGTAAGTATGGTTTTGTATCTTGTGATCGAACATCCATGCAAAAAATGCAATGTACATCATACTCATACGTCATCAAAACACATGTCATGACATATATTATGATTATATATATACACACATAGATACTACATATACATACTACATACTACTACTACATACTAGTAAATATGTAAATTTACACATGCCGCTCGCCTACACACACATTGCAACTATTACATCTATGAGAATCCAAGGGCGCTTGAAGATGATGCTTGGCTGAAAGCTGGGGAAAGCGATAGAGCTTGTTGATGGTTTGCAATCCGCAAGCCCCCAGGATTCCGGAACCCTTCCGCAACAACACTGTGTAGAGCCGCGGTCGATTAGATGGCCATCCAAAGAATGATTGCGAAAGCAGCCATACCCGCTTTTGGGTGGATCCAGCTAAGCCGTCCACGGCCTAAGTTCAACCAACCATTATGAGCTACAATACAATGCTAAGATAGATCCACCAGACATTAGGATATCATGAATCATTGATCACGTTGCAAAGGATGTGAGATGAACTCAAAGAAATTTGTTTGCATGTATTTTTATGTACATGTAGTACATATGCATTATATGATGTTTGTTAGTGTGATTTAGTGTGTGTATAGTGTATATATATATATTATATATATATTCATTTCAAACATTATAATCTAAGTCTTTGCTAAGTCTAAGTTCTGGCTTTAATCTGCCCATGGCCCATGACCACCATGCCCTATGCCCCTCTTCTTAACAGAGTCCAGTAACATCCGGCTGGTTGAAGCTGAGGATATCATAGAGATGACCGAGATAGTGATTGAATAACGATCTCATGAATCTCCCTGTGCACTCGTGAACTGCAATGTCCTTACTGGACACTGGACATGCCGCCCTTTAGGTGGATGGTGGATGTTGCTGTTGGTTGGTTGGAAACTGGAAAGTATTCATGTCCCTAACACTTCTAGACCAACACCAACTATTGCTAGCTGCTTGAAATACAACCCATCGGCAAGAAAGACCAACAAAAATAACATTCACATTTCTTCTCTTCGATGGTTCGATTTGATCGATTGAAAATCTGTAAGAAGTGAGATAAGGATCTGGGAGCACCATTTTGATCTGAGATAACCATATGGCCAAAGGTAGGGATGAGGCACCAAGCAACCCCAGAAGTGCTCCAAAAGCGCTTACATCTGTACATGTGGTGCCTGCCCCAAGCACCCTGAGAGTGCGACCACATACTTCAGAATCGAAGCTGCCAAAAGGTGTAGGACACTCACATTCCTGGGAAGTTTATCTCTTACGAAACGGAAACTCAGAATATGTATTATGCATGTCGTGTATCAAGTAACTATCAACTATGAACTAGTTCAACGTTCAACTAGCCAAGCCAATGAATAAACTTCACTTTTGATAAACATATCAGACAGATCATAAGTTGAAAATATACAAAGCATCTCACTAAGTGAACAAAAAACAATATATACTTGGTCGGTCGGATTGTCTCAAAATAGCTTATCTAACATTGATGGCCGATGATGATGGTGACTCATAAATCTATGTTATGTAATGTTATGTAACCATAAACACTGCTTTGTATTCATGGACGCAGTGGCATCCTTATTTTGAGACACACCAGACACCAGACCTTATTTTGGTATCCTCCGGACTCCGGACCAGTGGCTGCGGCTGAGGCTGCTTTGCGAGAACGACCGCTGGACTGACCCTGGACTGCTGAATGTTTGTAACACTTTGCACTTCTCATCCACAAGGATGCATCATCCAACACCTGCATGTACTCCTCAAACATTTTCCTTCCATACATATCCTTAAGTGTTTTGCACCCCTCAGACTCATCCGAAATGTTCTATTCACCTTAGGGTTCAGAAAACAAGTTAACAAACAATCAATACGAATCAACATTCATTCATCATTCGGATGAGATTGTAGAGTTGAAACTTGATATCTGCTGCAGGTTACGTTTCTTGTCTTCGTACTCTTTCAGGGAATTCTCTGTGATCTTGTCCAGCTTGGCACGTGCTTCCACCGAGATCTTTGTTAGCAAATCACCCACAACGTGAGCATGATCAAAGCCCTAGGTCGCATGTGCAAAGAAAGAATGATTGGCTGCCGAGTCTGAGTCTGATGATGTAATAAATCAATGTCCTGGATTCCTGGATTACTTGAACTTTACAAATCATTCTTCTTTAAAAGATGTTCTGATATCTATGCTTCTTAGTGCTTTTCCATTTTCCATCAGATGTTTTTTTGAACTAGAGTAACTAGGGCCAGACTCATACCCAATCAAACTTGCCGTCCCAATGCCATGACTAGCCTTCTGCCGAGTAAGCAATGCTTGTCGGCAATGCGGATTCAGATCATAGGCTGATGCTAACTCTACTCGACACATACCTTAGCACCGGGCATTCAGGCTTGAGTAAAACATGGGATGTTTTGTAGATTGTATAACTGTTTACTGTTAATTGTTAACTATACTATATTACAATGATGACCTAACTTAACTATACTTTATTACAATGCGACTTGCGACTCATGATGACTCATGACTCTTTGAAGAAATATATGAACAATACAAAAAGAAAATATCCCAATAATGTAGCTTGAGATTCCAGCAGGTGAGTGAAGATTGGCATTGGTCTTCTCCATCTCCAACACAGTGCTACGCAAATTGTTAAATTGCTGCACCAGGGCAGCTCCACATGTCCCCATGCCAGCAAAGTCTTCATGTAATACTATGCGATCGACGGAGAGCAGAAAGTTGATGAATGACTTTCTGGTATCATCATCTGATAGTAGTGTATCCGAGCTGTACTGATGCCATTTGAACAAGTCTTCAAACGAATCGGGCCCCAATGGAAACTTTGATGCAAAACTGTCCTGCGATGCTGGGTATGATCATTGGAAACGAACATAAAGTTACATAATGTTCAACAACTAAACCCCAACTAATTTCTTTAACATATTATACAACATTATTGATTGAAAAGAATCATGAGAATACAACCTCCTTCTCTCTATCATCACGCCCCAAAGACATAGTTGAAACCCAAATCCTGATCATCATTCAGGCAATCTTCATCGCCAATGACAGTACCTTCAGCATCTGAATTGCTGCCACTGCCACCGGAGCTTTTGATGGACCGCTTGCGCTTGTTCACCATGGGGATGGCGACTGACCGGTGTTATTGGGTTTGTTATTGGATGAAAGGTCATTTTGGTAGAAATTGTTTTGATAGATGATAGAATCATCAAAATCTTGAAACATCTTATCTCGATTGTTGATGGAACTAATTATGGAGATGGTCAAGGCTGGCCAGAGCTAAAGTACAAGTCCGAGAGTTAAAGTACAAGTCTCAAAATTTTGAGACTTGTACTTTAAGTTTGGGACTTGTACTTTAACTTTTTGTATGACAGAATTTGGGAAAAACAATCAAAAAACATTGTTTTTTTGCTAAATCTGCATACACAAAAGTTAAAGTACACCTGTACTTTAACTTTTGTATGACAGAATCTGGTTTTTTCTTATGTTTTTTCTTGTTTTTTTCCCAAATTCTGTCATACAAAAAGTTAAAGTACAAGTCCCAAACTTAAAGTACAAGTCTCAAAATTTTGAGACTTGTACTTTAACTCTCGGACTTGTACTTTATGTTGTTTTCAAACAAATCCCATCCTGAACAACTGACTTGATATAAATTGCTTCTTGAAATGCAATTTGTTGCGAATGTGTTGGATTTTCCATGTCTAATACACTTACTACCCAGTTTGGCACCTCAACGAACCTCAAAAGGGATAGGATAACAAAATCCTTCCATAATCGTAACCGGCATGTCCAATACAATGGTAGGCCATGACAAAGACAATCTACTTTGAGCTTTGCCCATAACAGATGAAATAACAGCTGACAACACGGACTCTCAAACAATTATTCATGAGAATTAGGTTTCCATAAATTATAGTGAGTCCAAATAGAATGCTCAGGTCAGAATACATCATTAATATAGGCCAAACATTGATTTGAATTCGCTACATATGGAAAAATCTTAGCATCACAATCACATGGCAGCCCTTAGCCGTAGCCCTTGTTTCTTTTTTGTTTGATCACCCCAAGTCGATCCTGTACATATCCGCAGCGCCACGCCACAGCCGCTACAAACCCATGAATAATTTTCTGTAATCATGTGGTGGTGGGCAATGGGAACAGCAAATCATTTCTTTTTTGAATGGTAACGTTTCTTCTCTTGCAAGCCATCCACAATTGCCTGCAACTCATCGAAAATATGTTCTGGGACTTCTCCTGGTTTTTGAGGAACAATACCAGCTGAAAGTTTCAAAGCATCACCCATATGATCTTTGGCTATTTCCCATTTCAGCCAGGCATGTTCATGAACAGTGCATAGTTTTTCTTTCCAATCATCCCGACTAAATACCTGACTGTAGCTCTTGCGATGCAGCTCGTCCAACCACTGATCACATTCAAGATTTTTGCGCCATTGTGATACCCATCGCCAATCATTAAAATTCAGTGACAGCCTGCACCCAGGTAAAGGCGAAATCTTCTGCAATATGTGATCTGGGCTGGTGTAAACTCTTGTCCTTGGGCCCCTGAAGATGAGGCTGGAACAGGAGGGGATGGTGCTGGAACGGCATGGGCTGGAGAAGATGAAGCTGGAACCAGAGGGGATGGAGCTGAATCAATGGTTGGGTCATCTGTCATCTTCTGTCGTTTTGCTTCAGGCTCATGACCATCAAACTCACCCACATCATCAGGTGTCACATTGCCCTCCCAGCCGGGCGGAGTTTCTATAGGTGTTGTTGGCTCAACATCTGAGCTGGCTGCTTGATCATGTGGCATGAGATCCCTCAACAGAACAGCACCTGCATCAAAACTATCATCACCGGTTCTTCCTTCATCTTCAGTTTCACCATCTTGATCGTGACCAGAACCACATCCCGAAAAAAATAAATCATCCTCATCGCTAGCAAAGCTGCCCAAGCTATCATTATCTTCACCTTCTTCCTGATTGTTACTGTTACCATTGTCAACACCTGTCCCTGCAGCATCCACAGTTGGCAACCCTGCATCAGGCAACCGTGTTTGACCGTCAACTGATGGTTCTTGTGCAGCAATGCCTCAGCCGCATGGGGCCGGCAACCTGCCTTGATTAGGACAACTTAGATGGCTGATTTAGATCACGAAGGACATGTACAACTAAACACATAAGACATGGCTGGTTGATTGAAACCTCATGAGATGAACAAATCATTTTTCAATCTAACATTTATCATGCAATGCAATTGCAACATCATCCCCAAGAAACAAAACTATGAATTATATACTTCTAGATTCTACATGTTACATTTACTTGAAAGCATTTGAAAATCATGGGTATCAATGGGCCGGGGCAGAGCAATGAAATAAAGATCAAGGAACTGGTACCTTCATCGATGCACAAATTATGCAAGTTTGATGGATCCATGTCTTCTTGATGTTCTTCTTCACCTACATTCTCTGGCAACCCAGCATTCTTGATCACTATCTTGTAGTAGGCCAGAGGCTGGTCGGGCAAAACTTTCAAACCTTTCAATGTAGCAGAATAGTATGCCTGACCCTGAAAATGATAAATTTCCAATACATCACTGTTCTCAAACAACTCGTCGGAACTGGCAAGGACACGAAGGTAGAGCTTGGATAAGGTTTTCTGTTGGTCCGAGTGATACCAAACCTTGTCACATCCTGATCGGTATGGTTGAATCTTCACCGATTTTCGTCTCTGCTTGTCAGTCCACCCCCTCAACCCCAGCAACCGAACCAACTCCAGAGTAGTATATTGTTCCAGGTCAGTGTCAAGACCCTTGCGCTCATACAACGGGAGTTGCTGAGGTGAGTGGAGGCGAGTACACTGCTTGACAAGCTGTCTCCCATATTGAGTCATTGTATAGTGGTCATGGTCAGTCCTACCCAAAATTTCAATGCTGGTCAAAATGTGCATGGACAACAGCTCCTCTAGGCCAGGATCTGAACGAATGCAAACAGCTTCCCCTGCTGCAACACCGTGTGCGATTGCTTCACTCAACAAAGCTGTTGCTTCTGCTGACCTGAAATGGAACAGTCCGGATGATGAACCCCAAATTAGGAGGAAGCATTTCCCAACCCCACAGGCATATGCCACAAATCGATGGTAGCAGTCGCAGTACGGGCAGATCCCCAATCCCCCATCAATAGTTATCATTATATTAAAAAAAATCCTTTGCAGAAATGCCTGCATCAATACCTACAGACTGACCAAGGCGCAATTCATCCACACCGTAAGCACGGAAAAACGGCTTCATATCCATTTGCCAAATCGTAATTGATGCAAGCTGTTCATGACCAAGACCAGCACTGAGCCTAAGTTGAAGCCAACTAAACATTCTAGTTATCAATCCTGAAGGGATACATCATATGATATGTGACATATGACCATTAGAAACCATCATCTTCACGCTCCACCACCCACGCTCCACCTCAATTAATTTGACGATTGCCAAGTGCCAAGAAACCATTTTGCCTTAGATGTTGGGCTGTTTATGTCGGGCATGTGTGAGGTTGCAGGCAGGCAACATCAGGCAACCAGATCATACAACTCGCAAAGTGCAGGACCGCAGGACCCGCAGGACAGGACTCAAGGAATTCCAGCATTCTACCCTAGTTCTTGACCCAAACACTGGAGTAAACCATTCAGCAAGTTACCATCATGATTGTGTTCGTGGGAAAGGCCAGGCAGGACTCATCATCCATCCACTCAAGAAAGGTGTAGGGTTGGGCAAACAAATCAATTGCTCGAACTGAGGTATCTCCAAGGAGTGTCAGATGTGCCATCGATGAGGGAGAATCAGTGACTTTGAAGAAGGTATCGGGACAATCTTGGGGTGGCTGTGGCTGTGGCTGATCCACAGGGTTCTTCTCATGGATGTCATGGCTACCATCAACTGCTACAACATGTCCACCAAAAGCATTGCCGCAAATGCTGTTGTCGTCCTCAATGGCACCAGCTGAATTTGCAGCAGCTGCATTTGAGGTTGGTGTCCAAAGGGTCTTACCTGAGGGGCTTTGGGCTCAACCCCTGATCAAGTGATCTGGTGAACTGAGTGCCAGAGAATCATAATCCAAGACACCTGAAGCGTCAAGTATGGGGCAGCATTTTCTCAAGTCAGAATTCATGGAAAACACCAATGTAGCGTTGTGTTGGGCTACCTCGGTTCGCATTGCGGCTCAAACTATAACATAATTTACTTAGCAAACCTTAATCCGAATCCATGTCATATATTCACTTCCATTGTCCTTTGCGCAGAAAAAAACTATACCTACACCTACACCTACACCTACTACTACTACTACTACTACTGCTACTACTACTACTACTACTACCACTACTACCACTACTACCACTACTACCACTACTACCACTACTACCACTACTACCACTACTACCACTACTACCACTACTACCACTACTACCACTACTACC